>Ga0172379_10001796_pt1 | contig 40949 bp, 58 predicted proteins | sample GrowelOW334metaG_FD_119756 | JGI IMG/M metagenome (GOLD analysis project Ga0172379, IMG submission 119756) | Groundwater microbial communities from an aquifer near a municipal landfill in Southern Ontario, Canada - Groundwater well OW334 metaG | ecosystem: Environmental > Aquatic > Deep... | reverse complement strand
CTCACCAGCCAGAACCAGTACGTCTTCGCCGTCCCGACGAGCTCCAGCAAAGTGGAGGTTCGCGACGCGGTGTTCGCCGCCTACGGCATCCGCCCGCTGCACGTGACCACTTTGAGCGTCCACGGCAAAGCAGTGCGCTTCGGCCGTGTCGCTGGCACCCAGAAGAACTGGAAGAAGGCAGTTGTTACTCTCCCCGCAGGCAAGACTATCGACGTTTCGAACTAGTATGGCATTCACCCTCTACAAACCGACAACTCCAGGACGCCGCCATGCCGGCGTGAGCGGTTGGAAAACCGAAGTCACCAAGCGCACACCCGAGAAGTCGCTCCTCTCCATCCGGAAGCGCACGGGCGGCCGGAACAACCAAGGCAAAATTACCACGCGGCACCGCGGTGGTGGGGCCAAGCGTATGGTACGTGAACTCGATGTCTTCCAAGAGAAGCTGGACGTACCCGGTACCGTGCTGGGCATTGAGTACGACCCAAACCGCACAGCTTACCTCGCCTTGCTGCAGTACCCCGACGGCGAGAAGCGCTACATCATTGCCCCGGTTGGCCTCAAACCCGGTGCCCAGGTGATTAGCGCAACGAAGCGCGTTGAAGTAACGACGGGAAACCGCATGCCACTCAAAGATATTCCCGTTGGTATGGCCGTGCACGCTCTGGAAATTCAGCCTGGCCGCGGTGGCATCACCGTCCGCTCCGCTGGGTCCTCCGCTGTTATCATGGCCGTGGAAGGGGATATGGCGCAGGTGAAAATGCCTTCTGGTGAGATCCGTGCGATTCCCGCGCACGCCCGCGCGTCGCTCGGCCAAGTCTCGAACAACGACCATAGCAACGTCCGCCTGGGCAAAGCCGGCCGCGTCATCCTGAAAGGCTTCCGCCCAACCGTCCGTGGCAAGGTGATGAACCCCGTCGATCACCCGCACGGTGGTGGTGAAGGGAACCAGCCAATTGGTATGAAGCACCCGAAGACCCCATGGGGTAAGCCCGCGCTCGGCGTGAAGACCCGTAAGGCCGGCCGCTACTCTGACGCATTCATTCTCAAGCGCCGTCCGAAGAAGACTGACTAACCTACCCTATGTCACGATCACTCAAGAAAGGCCCATTCACCCACCCCAAACTCCTGAAGAAACTCGGGAAGCTCCGCATTGGCGACAAGACGGTCATCAAGACCTGGTCGCGCGCCTCGGTCATCACGCCAGAAATGATTGGCTTCACCTTTGGCGTCCACAACGGCAAGAACCACATCAACGTGACGGTCGCCGAGAACATGGTCGGCCATCGCCTGGGTGAGTTCTCCCCCACCCGCAAGTTCGTTCGTCATGGTGGCCGCATGCAGAAGGATGCCGAAATGGCTGCCGCCGCTGCTGCAACCGCTGCCACGAAAGCCGCGGCCCCACCTGCCAAGTAATTCCCTATGGTCACCTCTGCTACACTCCGTAACGTCCGCATATCCCCCCGCAAGGTTCGCCTGGTGGCCGATCTCATCCGTGGGAAGAGTGTGGACGATGTTACTGTCATCCTGACGCACTTGCCGAAGGGGAGCGCGCTCCCGTTGCTCACCTTGCTCAAGTCGGCGGTGGCGAACGCCAAGCAGCATGGCAAGGATGATACAGCGAAGCTGCGCGTCAGTGCAATTACCGTAGACATGGCGCCGCGTCTCAAGCGCTTCATGCCCCACGCCCAAGGCCGCGCAACGACAATCCTGAAGCACGCCTCACACATCATCCTGACGCTCGACGAATACACGCCGAAGTTGAAGAAAATTACGAAGCCTGCTCGCCCTGCTGTGCAGAGCGCAGGAGGCGGGGCGAAGAAGGAAGGGCAGACTGCTCCAGCATCCAAACCTTCACCCAAACCAGCTACCCACTCCTAACCTATGGGCAATAAAGTTCACCCAATTGCGCATCGCCTCGGCATCACGACAGAATGGACGTCGAAGTGGTTCGCCAAGCGAAATTTCCATATCCTGCTCAAGCAGGACCTGGACGTGAAGGCGTACCTTCGGAAGAAGCTCCGTTCGGCTGGCATTGCCCGCATTGAGGTGGAACGCTCTGGCAATAACGCCGTGACCGTCACCATCGTGACTGCGAAGCCAGGCATCGTCATTGGCCGCGGTGGCTCGGGGGTGGAAGACCTGAAGGCCTCGATTGCGAAGTTCTTCCCGCCGAAGACGAAGTACAAGATTAACATTCAAGAAGTTGCCAACCCCGGCCTCGTGGCGCAGCTCGTCGTGCAGAACATGATTGAGCAGCTCGAGCGTCGTCTACCCTTCCGCCGTATCCTGAAGCAGTCCGTGGAGCAGGTGAAGAAAGCTGGCGGCCAGGGCGTGCGTGTCATGGTTGCTGGCCGTCTAAACGGCGCTGACATTGCCCGTACCGAAGCGCTCACCTGGGGCAAGCTCCCGTTGCAGACCCTCCGTGCCGACGTCGACTTCGGCCGCGGTGCCGCCTTCACCACGTACGGTGCCATTGGCGTGAAAGCCTGGATCTACCGTGGTGACATTTTCCACAAGAAGGAAGAGAAAACCGCTTAACCTATGTTCACGCCGAAGAAAGTCAAGCACCGGAAGCACCACCGCGGACACATCCGCGGGAATGCCACGCAGAAAATCCACGTGAGTTTCGGCGCGTTCGGGCTGAAAGCAATGGAATCGGGTTGGATTTCCGCTCGGCAAATTGAAGCCTCACGGCGCGCCATTACGCGTTTCCTGCACCGAGGCGGCAAAGTATGGATCCGCATCTTCCCCGATAAGCCTATTACCATCAAGGGTTCAGAAATTCGCATGGGTGGCGGCAAAGGCCCTGTGGACCACTACGTTGCCGCAATCAAGCCCGGAACCGTGATCTTCGAAGTTGACGGCATACCCGAAGCAAGCGCGCGCCAAGCCATGCGCCTTGCCGCATACAAGCTTTCGGTGAAGACCAGGTTTGTCACGAAGGCTCAGACCCTGTAAGCTCCTATGGAACTCAAAGACCTCACCCAAAAGAATGCTAGCGAACTCCGCGTCCTCCTCGCAGAGACCCGTGAGCGCCTGCGCGACCTTCGCTTCCGCGTCTCCCAGGAAGCACACAAAGACGTCCGTGAGATACGTGAAGTGCGTACCGCAATTGCCCGAATCCTCACCCTCCTTCGCCAAGGCTCCGGCGGGCAAGCCCACCTGACGAAGAAGGATAAGCAACCCTCCTAAGTCCTATGCCTACCGAAACGAAGACAGTCCAACGCACGTTTACCGGTACCGTCGTCTCCACCAAGATGACGAAGACTATCGTAGTGCGCGTGGACCGCACGCTCGTGCACCCGAAGTACGGCAAGCGCTACCGCGTGAGCCGCAAGTACCCGGTGCACGCGCCGACCGGTACGTTCCAGGTTGGGCAGAAGGTGAATTTCGTCGAATGTCGTCCTATCTCTCGCACCGTTCGCTGGCGTGTAGCTTCCTAGTATGGTTCAACTTCGTTCACGATTGGTATCCGCAGACAACACTGGCGCACGGGAGCTGGAAGTGATTACCGTGCTCGGTGGCTACAAGAAGCGCTACGCGCAGATTGGCGACGTCGTGCGTGCGGCCGTGAAGGTTGCCATCCCACACGCGGCCGTGAAGAAGAGCGAGATGCACCACGTCGTCATCGTCCGTCAGCGGAAAGAGATCCGCCGCGCCGACGGAACGTACATCCGCTTCGACGACAATGCGTGCGTCATCATTGATCCAAAGTCCAAAGACCCAAAAGGCACCCGCATCTTTGGTCCCGTCGCTCGCGAACTGAAAGCCCGCGGGTTCACGAAGCTCATCTCCCTCGCTCCGGAAGTTCTCTAACCGTATGAACCTCAAGACCGGCGACAACGTGACAATCACCAGCGGCCGCGACCGCGGCAAGAAGGGGAAAATCCTCCAGGTCTTCCCGAGCAAAGCCTTGGTCGTGGTGGACGGGGTGAACGAGCGTACGCGGCACATCCGGTCACGCCGCAGCAACGATAAAGGCCAGAAAATTTCTTTCTTCGCGCCCCTCCACGCGTCGAACGTCATGCTCACCTGTGAGAAGTGCGGCAAGCCCCGCCGAGCGAAGAGCGTTGTCGCGAGCGACGGGAAGAAGCAGCGCGTGTGTGCCAAGTGCCAAACTCCATTCACTGTATGATGCCAAAGCAACCCCGATTACTCGAAAAGTACCGCAGCCAGGTGATTCCTGCGCTGGAGAAAGCTTTGCAGGTTACCAACCCGCATGCTGTTCCACGTGTCACGAAAGTCACCATGAACATTGGCTTCGGGAATGGCATTAAAGACCCGAAGCTGCAGGAAACCGTGGTTTCGACGATCACCCGCATAACTGGGCAGAAGCCCGTCCTCACCAAAGCGAAGAAGTCTATCTCCGCCTTCAAGATTCGGCAGGGGATGACCATTGGCGCTAAGGTAACCCTCCGTGGCCGTCGGATGTACGAGTTCCTCGACAAGCTCATCAACGTTGCCCTCCCCCGCGTCCGTGACTTCCGCGGCATTTCCCCTAAGGCGTTCGACGCACAAGGGAACTACTCGCTCGGCTTTAAAGAGCACCTCTCGTTCCCCGAAATTCGCTCTGATGAAGTAGAGAAGGTTCACGGCTTGGAAATTGTCCTCACCATGACCGCCGGGGACATGAAGACCGGACGCATGCTCATGGAGCAGCTCGGCTTTCCCTTCCGTGCTGCAGGGGACGAGGATGAAACAGTAACGAAACTTCCAAGTAAAGACGCGAAGAAACGCGTTTCGAAGAAGAACTAATCTCGCTTATGGCTACCTCAGGACAAATTGCCAAGTCGAAACGCACGCCGAAGTTCACCACCCGCAAAGTGCGACGGTGCTGGCGCTGCGGTCGGGCGCATGGCTACATGAAGAAGTTTGACCTCTGCCGTATCTGCCTGCGCGAGCTCGCGAACAAGGGCGATATTCCTGGTCTCCGCAAGGCTAGCTGGTAATTCCACCTCGATACCTATGGACCCAATCTCAGACATGCTCACTCGGATTCGGAACGCGGGCCTCGCCCGTCTCCGAACCGTCGTCATCCCGCAATCCAAGCTCCGCTTCGCCGTGGCCTCGCTCCTGGTACGCGAAGGGTACTTAGCTGCTGCACTGCCATCACCCGATGAGCGGACATTCACCGCGACTTTGAAGTACAACCCTGATGGCACGAGCTTCATCCAGGAACTCACGCGGCAGTCCAAACCAGGACGTCGGTTGTACGTTTCCGTGGGAGCAATCCCGCGCGTGAAGAACGGCATTGGCATCGCTATCCTCTCTACTCCCCGTGGAGTACTCACCGACAGGGAAGCGCGTAAGGCGCACGTTGGCGGCGAGCTCCTCTGCACCATCGCCTAAGCTATGTCTCGCATTGGCAAACTTCCAATTCCGCTCACGACTGGCGTAACCGTAACGGTGAAAGCGCCTGACGTAAAAGTGAAAGGCCCGAAAGGTGAAATTGCCCTTCGCTTGCACCACCGTGCCAACGTTTCGGTAGACGAGAAAGCCGTGACGGTGAGCGTGCCGTCCCCAGACAATCGCAATGACCGGGCAGTGTGGGGTCTCTGCCGGCAGCTCGTTGCGAACGCTGTCCATGGTGTGAGCCAGGGCTTTGAGAAGCGTTTGGAGATTACTGGGGTTGGCTTCAAGGCAGCGGTCCAGGGAACCAATCTCCTGCTGAATCTAGGTTTTTCTCACCCCATTACCTTCACCCCACCTGCTGGCATCACCCTGGGAGTGGAAAAAAATGTTATAGTCGTGCAGGGCGTGGACAAGCAGGTCGTCGGTGAAGTGGCGGCTACGATTCGTCGCCTCAAGCCGCCAGAACCGTACAAAGGGAAGGGCATTAAGTATGCGGGTGAGGTTATCCGTCGCAAGGCCGGCAAGGTTGTGAAGGCTGCTGGCGCAAAGTAATTCTATGGCTACATCGTCTCGTACAATTCGTCGCCAGCACCGCCACCGTCGCGTACGGAGCAAGGTTGTTGGTACGGCTGCGCGTCCCCGTTTGGCGGTCTTCCGCAGCGCGAAGCACATTACCGCACAGATTATTGATGATTCGGTTGGGAAAACATTGGTGAGCGTTACCGATGCGCAGCTCCCTGGCACCGTGAAGGGCACCAAAGAGCAGACGCACAAAGTTGCTGTTGCTGGAGCTGTCGGCAAGCTCATTGCTGAGCAAGCAAAAGCGAAGAAGATCACCACTGTCGTGTACGATGCTGCGGGTTACCGTTACCATGGCCGCGTGAAAGCCCTGGCTGATGGCGCACGTGCTGGCGGTCTCGCGTTCTAACCTACTACCTATGCCTCCAGGACGCCTTCAATCCGGACCCCGTCGAGATCGCAAACCGCGAGAGAAGTCAGAATTTGATCAGAAGACCATCGACCTTTCACGGGTTACCCGTGTGGTCGCTGGCGGCAAGCGTATGCGCTTCCGTGCCTGCGTGGTCATTGGTGACCGGAAAGGCCGCGTTGGTATGGGTCTGGCGAAAGGCGTGGACGTGCAAGGTTCCATTGAGAAGGCCGTTACCTCGGCGAAGAAGCGCCTCATCACCATCGTCACTGAGCGGGGGACTATTCCCCACGTCGTCAACGTGAAGTTCCGCGCGGCACGTGTGCTGCTCAAACCAGCGCCCACTGGATCTGGCGTCATCGCCGGCGGTGCTGCTCGTTCTGTGCTGGACCTCGCAGGCATCAAGGACGTCGTCAGCAAGATGCTCGGCTCGAAGAATAAGATCAATAACGTTCAAGCCGTTCTCCTGGCGCTCTCGAAGCTCCAGCCACGGAAGAAGCAGCGTGACGAGAAGACTGCAGCCTCCTAAGTTCACATCACACCTTACCTGTATGTCCGTAGGCCTCAATACCCTAAAACCCAATCCTGGTAGCACGACCCGCTCTGTTCGCGTCGGCCGTGGCAACGCGTCCGGGCACGGTGCGTTCAGCGGCCGCGGCATCAAAGGTCAGCGTGCTCGTAGCGGTGGTCGCAAGCACGGTCGGAAGCGTGGCCTCAAGATGATGCTCCTGCAGTTGCCGAAGACCCGTGGTTTCCAAGCCCTCGATGGGAAAGCATCTGTCGTGAACCTTGGTGCCTTGAGCATCTTCCCTGCTGGCGCAGTGGTAACCCCAGATTTACTAGTGAAGAAGGGCTTCATTCGTGACGCCAAGTACGTGAAAATCCTTGGAAATGGTAAACTAAGCAATGGTTTGAAGCTCCATGCCCACGCCTTCTCCGCTTCCGCCAAGACTGCAATTGAAGCCGCTGGCGGCTCGTGCACGGTGCTGGCACTCAATGCTCAACCTATCCCCAAAAGGCAGCTAGCAAAACGTAACGCGAAACAATGATCGAAAGACTCAGTCAGCTCTGGCGCGTGCGTGATCTGCGGAACACGCTCATTTTCGTGTTCGCGATGCTCGTCATATTCCGTATCTTGGCGCACATCCCTATTCCAGGTGTGGACCCATCCGGCCTGAAGCAGGTGCTCTCTGGGAACCCGCTCCTCGGCCTACTCAACCTCTTCTCTGGTGGCGGCTTACAGAACTTCTCCATCGTCATGCTCGGCGTTGGCCCGTACATCACAGCCTCGATCATCATGCAGCTGCTGACGATGATCGTCCCGCGCCTGGAGGCAATGCAGAAGGAAGGTGAGCAAGGGCAGAACCGCATTAACCAGTACACGCGCTACATCACCGTTCCGCTCGCGATCCTGCAAGGCTTCAGCACGTTGGCGTTCCTGAATAGCCAGGGCGGCGCCCAGATTCTGGGGGCACTGACGGTCTTCCAGAAAGTGACGGCAATTGCTGCAATCGTCGGAGGGACTATGCTGCTTATGTGGATTGGGGAGATCATCAACGAGCGCAAAATTGGCAACGGCATTTCCCTGCTCATCTTCGCTGGCATCGTCGCCCAGCTCCCGCAGTCTGTGCAGCAGAACTTGGCGGTCATTGATAAGACGCAGATTTTCACCTACGCCATCTACGCGCTCATTGCAGTTATCACCATTGCTGGTGTCGTGTTCGTCACCGAGGGGCAACGGAACATTCCGGTTACCTATGCGAAGCGCCTCATTGGGACGCAGTCTGTCGGTGGCGCCGGTGTGAATACCCACCTGCCGCTGCGCGTGAACCAGGCTGGGGTCATCCCCATCATCTTCGCGGTCTCTATCATCCTGGTGCCGCCGCTCATCGCGCAGTTCTTCGTGACGAACGGCATCCCCTGGGTGGCGCACATGGCGGTGTGGGTGCGGGATACCTTTCAGAATCAGGCATTCTACGGTTTGGCCTACTTCGTGCTCGTCGTTGCCTTCACCTACTTCTACACCGCCGTCGTTTTCCAGCCGAACCAGATTGCCGAGAACTTGCAGAAGCAAGGCGGGTTCATCCCTGGCATCCGTCCTGGGCAGCCCACGGCGCACTACTTGAGTTTCGTCTCCAGCCGTATCATCCTGGGTGGGGCGCTCTTCCTCGGCGTCATAGCCGTGCTGCCGACCATTATGCAGTCAGCGACGAACTCACAGAACCTCGCTATTGGCGGCACGAGCCTCCTCATCGTCGTCTCCGTCGTGCTTGAGAGCGTGAAGCAGGTGCAAGCGCAGCTGGTCATGCGCGATTACGAAGCCTTTTACAAGTAAACCCACTTCGCACCGTTCGTCTGGTATAGTGTAGTCGTCACGACATGCACCTGTCCCACCCTCGTCCACTCAACCTCGTCCTCGTTGGCCCGCCCGGTTCTGGGAAGGGTACGCAAGCACAGCTCCTGGAGGAGCGTTTTTCGTTGTACCACCTCGCCACCGGTGACCTCATTCGGGCCATACGCGCGCACGCGGGCGCTGATGATACGCTCGCGAATGAGGTGAAAGCTCGGTACGACGCCGGTATTCCCCAGCCAGATGCAGTGGTTGTGGAAATTGTTGACCGTGAGATTAAACGTCTGCACCGCAAGACGGGTTTCATTTTTGATCCCTTCCCGCTCTCTGTCCCGCAGGCGATCGAGCTGGAACGTATGGTGAAGCAGTACAACATGCGGGAGCCGCTCGCCATCTCCATTGACGTACGCGAAGAGGAGGCAGTACGCCGGCTCACCTTGCGTCGGTTCTGCCCTACAGACCAGCACGTGTACCATCCGCATGATGCTGCGTACACGAAGAATAAGTGCGCAGTGTGCGGCGGACCACTGCAGCAGCGGTCTGACGATACGACCGAGCTTGCGAAGAAGCGTTACCTGACGTACGTCGACCGGATTATAAAAATTAAGGAGTTCTACCGCGAGCATGGCCGTTTGTTGGAGGTGAGTGGTGAGCAGTCAATCCAGGACGTCTACCAGGAAGTACTCCAAGCCCTCGTCCCATACCTATGACGAAGATAACTTCAGCTGCAGACCTCGCCGCCCTTCGGGAAGGCGGGAAAATTTTAGCGCAGACGCTTCAGTTGCTCGCTGCGAAGGCACTCCCAGGCACGCGGGCCGCGACGCTCGATGCACTAGCGGAAGAAACGATCCGGGCGGCGGGTGGTGAGCCGGCATTTAAAGGCTACCAAGGATTTCCGGCAACTGTTTGCATTTCAATCAACAGTGAAGTCGTCCACGGCATTCCAGGCAAGAAAGTGTTCCACGAAGGTGACATCGTCGGTTTGGACTGTGGCGTTCGGTATAAAGGTTTCGTTACCGATGCAACGGTCACTGTTGGTGTGGGGAAGATCTCGAAAGCCGCACGGAAGCTCATCGATGCAACCGAGCAGTCATTCTGGGGGGCAGCGAACATTATCAAAGCTGGTGTACACACCGGCGACATTGGCCATGCAGTGCAGACGTACGTTGAAGCGCGGGGCTATGGCGTTGTCCGAGCGCTGGTGGGCCACGGTGTGGGCAAGCAGGTGCATGAAGATCCAAAGGTACCGAACTACGGCGAACCAGGTTCTGGTTCTATGCTCCAAGAAGGTGTCGTCATTGCACTTGAACCCATGGTCACTGCTGGTCACTGGGACGTGCGTACAGCGCCCGATGGTTGGAGTATTGCTACGGTGGATGGGTCGCTCGCATCACACTATGAGCATACATTGGTCGTCACAGCTGACGGCTGCGAGATTGTCACCAAGCTATGAACGTCCTTGGCATCGACTGGGGTGAACGCCGGCTCGGCTTTGCCGTGAGCACAGATGGCAGCTGGGCATTCCCACTGCGGGTCGTCACCATTCGGGGGTTTGCCCACGCCGTCGAAGTTATCCGTGAGACTGCGACAGCTGAGGGGAGCGAGCGCATCGTCCTCGGTTTGCCAATTGGTATGGATGGCAAGGATACTCCCCAGACCAGTCGCGTTCGGGAAGTTGCGGCTGACCTTGGGAATGCGCTCCAGATGCCCATTGACCTCGTCGATGAGCGGCTAACGTCGCAAACCGCGCAGCGTGAGCAGCACGTGTCGCACACCCGACCTGCAGCAGATGATGCCAGAGCAGCAGCAGCTATTCTGCAGACGTACCTCGAACAGTCACGAGTATGATTTATTTCGCAGGCATAGCCGCGTTCGTGCTCGCCGCCGGGTTGACGCCCATGGTACGCCGCTGGGCTCTGCGTCGTCAGGTGGTCGATAATGCGAATATTGCGCCAGAGCGGAAGATTCATCCACTCCCCATACCTCTCGGGGGTGGCACGGCAATCTTCCTGGCCTTCACGCTGGTTTCGTGGGCAATTGCGCTGCTCACACCGAATTTGTTCGGCGGCTTCTTCCTCCCGAAGTACCTCATCGGCATAACCATCGCCGGAGCCGTCCTCATGTTCGGCGGCTACCTCGACGATCGGTTTCACTTCACCGCAAAGCGGCAAATCCTCTTCCCTGTACTCGCTGCGTTTATCACCATCGCTGTCGGCATTGGCGTGACCTACATTACGAATCCCTTCGGTGGGACGATCGACCTATCGCAGCCCGTGTGGCAGATTTTGACGCTGGGTGGCCGTCCGTACCGCATCGTGCTGCTCGCTGACCTCTTCGCCTTTGCATGGATTTTGGCGACGACGTACACGACGAAAATTCTCGACGGTCTCGATGGACTCGTCGCTGGGGTGACCACCATCGGTGGCATCATCATTGCAATCCTCAGCCTTACGAAAGAGGTCACCCAGCCGGAGACTGCCCTACTCGCTGCAACTCTTGCAGGTGCCGCGGCGGGTTTCCTGGTCTGGAATTGGCATCCGGCGAAGATATTCCTTGGGGAAGGTGGCTCAACGTACACTGGCTTCATGCTGGGCGTGCTCGCGATCATCGCGGGCGGGAAGATTGCCACTGCCCTCCTGATCCTCGGAATTCCAGCGCTCGATGTAGCCTGGGCAATCCTGCGCCGTCTCACCGGCAAGCGGAAAGCCACGCAGGCTGACCGGGGCCACTTGCATTTCCGCTTACTCGACGCAGGGTTCACCGTGCGGCAAGCCGTTCTCTTGCTCTACACGGTGACCGCCGTTTTCGGGAGCATTACGCTGGTCACGCGAGGGGAGCAGAAGGTGTACGCGCTCGTAGCCTTGGCGGTGGTGATGGTTATCCTGGCAACCGCAGTCGTCCTTGCGTACCGGCACAAGAAAACACCCGCTCCACAAGGGTAGCGGGTGTCAGGAATGAACGATGTTACGCGGGGTTCAGGTACCGTACGGAGAAGTGCTGAGCAACGATGCGGGCGAGGAGCCTTGGAGTTCTCGCAACACCTTGGCCGTGCAACACGTGCCCAGATTGGAGCGCGAGCTTCACGGTTGCAGGATCGCACCCGAGGAGCATGAGGTTATAGAACCACATACCCCGTTGAATGTCCGTGAGCCCGCGTGCTGAAGCGTGTTCGTACGCCGCTATTGCGAGTGCTTCTGCCTCTGGGCGGTGCAGGCGAACGCTCTGCAGAGCGTGGAGGTGCTCGTCGAGTCCTACGATGGTGGCCTTCCTTAGGCCAAGGTACTCCAGGAATTCGCACGCGACTCTCAAAAGATGATCTCTTGGTTCATCACAGAGCTTTGGCAAGTAGGCAAGCTCATCCTCTGGTATAGCGTCGAGAGGAATGAACATTGGTCGTTGTTCTGTAGCCATGGCATCCTTTCCAGGTTTGTGAGGTACAGTGTTGCTCCCGAACGTCATGTTCGGTAGGTCTTTTGTAGTCAATGCACTATACTAGCCCGCAGGGAGAATAATGTCAATGTACGCATATGGATCGAAGTCGCATTACCTTGTACGTCGTTGGGCTTATCCTCATAGCACTCGCCTGGGGAGTGGGTGGGCACGAGATTACGAGTTACGCGCCGTACTACGTACAGCGGGCGTTGGGGAAATCCGCCACCGTGCAGGTGCACGGGCAGACCTTGAAGGTTGAGGTAGTGCGGTCTGTCCGAGCAAAGGCAAAGGGCCTAGGTGGGCGGAGTAGGCTGGTTGATGGTCGGGGCATGCTCTTCCTCTTCGAGCGTCCTGGTACGTACGAATTCTGGATGAAGGACATGCGCTTCGCCATTGATATTGTGTGGATTGCGAATGGCATCATTGTTGATGTCAGTCGGGATGTTCGGCCACCTGGGGCTGGGGAAGTGCCCGTTTCGGTTCAGCCACGCATTCCAGCTGATACGGTACTGGAAGTGCAATCTGGGGCTGCATCCATATGGCAGCTGGGTGATGCTGTGACCATTACCCATCATCGATTTCTCCACTACAGTCCCTAGCCCCGTACCAGCGCGGCTATACATACGCACAGCATTCAGGGTGCGTTTTCTGAACGTCAATCAGTTTTACCAGTCGGTGTACGCAGCGCTTGGTGCTGGGGTTGACCTCTTTTGATGACGGTGCTACGATACGCCTACACATTTTTATGGCAAAACACGCAGTCATCGCAACCGGCGGCAAGCAGTACCTCGTCACTGAGGGGCAAATTCTGAATATCGAGAAGGTGCTGGTGGAGCCGAAAGCAACGTACACCCTAGACCAGGTGCTCTTCGTCATGGATGGGGAAATCGTGAAGGTTGGTAAACCTGCCGTCGATGGTGCGAAGGTAGACCTGGAAGTGCTCGAGCATGGGCTGGGCAAGAAGCTCTACGTCGAGACGTACAAGGCGAAGACCCGCAAGCACCGCAAGATTGGCCACCGTCAGCCGTTCACCCGCGTCAAGGTTGCGAAGATAACCGGGTAGTGAGTTCGAGGTAAGCGCACGCTAGAGAGCATGCGCTCGGTAGCATTTTATACCTAACGCGCCTTCTCCAAGGTGCGCGATGTTTTTTACAGCGTCCTTCGGCCCTTGAGCGCGTCGCCCAAGGTCACCTCGTCGGCGTACTCCAGGTTTGCACCCAGCGGCAGACCCCGAGCCAGGCGGGTGAGCTTCACCTGTAGCGGTCGCAGGAGCTTCGTCAGGTAGAGGATTGTTGTCTCACCTTCGACATCTGGATTGAGGCCGAAGATGATCTCGGTGATCTTTGGGGTACTCTTCTCTACGCGTACGGTGAGCGCGGTAACGTTCAGGTCTTCGCCGGTGACGCCGGTGAGCGGGTTCAGCACACCGCCGAGGACGTGGTACACGCCATGGTACTCGTGCGTGCGCTCAATGGCCGCGAGGTCTTGCGTCTCGGCCACCACGCAGAGCTGGGTGTGGTCACGGCTGCTATCGGCGCAGATTCGGCACGGCGACACGCCGCTCCACTGGCCACAGGTGGCGCAGCGTTTCACCCCGGCCTTCACGTTCTGCAAGGCGCGTACCAGCTGCTCCCGCTCGTCATCCGAGAGTTTTACAATATGGAACGCCAAACGCTCCGCTGACTTCGGGCCAATGCCTGGCAAACGGTTCAAGAGGTCAACTAGGCTCTGGATGCTATCGGCGTAGCGCGGCATGCTTTCTTAGATGCTCGGCAAGCCACCCATGTCTTTTACGCGGGCAGACATTTTCTTCTGAGCGGCTTTTATGGCATCGTTCACAGCATCCTTCACCGACTTCTCCAGTTCGGTACCGCGGTTGGGGGCGAGGAGTTCCGGGGCGATAGTCACGTCCTGTACTTCCTGGTTGCCGTCCATTGCAATCTTCACCTTGCCCCAGCCGCCGCTGCCCTCGACGTGCTCGTCCTTGAGCGCGCTCTGTATCTTCTTGGCTTTATCGCGGTAGTCTTTTACCTGCTTGAGTTTCTCGAACATACGGGTATGGGGTTACTCGGCGAAGGGCGCAGGACCGGTAACCCGGTCATCTGCTTTACTCTCGAAGCGAACTTTGTTCTCATTGAAGATGAGCTCTACCTGACCGGTAGGGCCGTTGCGGTGCTTGGCCACGTGGATTTCGGCCACGCTCTTCTTCAGCGGGTCAATGTCCCGGTCGTACATAGCAGGGCGGTAGATGAACATGACGACGTCCGCGTCTTGCTCAATAGAGCCAGACTCACGGAGGTCTGCCAACTGTGGAATCTTCCGTTCGCGGTTCTCGACGGCGCGGGAGAGCTGGGACAGGGCAATGACCGGCACGCTTAGCTCACGGGCAATTGCCTTGAGGCCGCGGGTGATCTCGGCCACTTCCTGCACGCGGTTCTCCACGTTGGAGCGGCCTTCCATGAGCTGGAGGTAGTCCACGACGATCATGCCCAAGCCGTGCTCGGCCTGCAGCCGGCGGGCCTTGGTTCGCATCATCATGATGTTGCTGGTGGCAGTATCGTCGATGTAGATTGGCGCCTCGGAGAGTACGCCCATGGCGTGGCCAATCTTCGGGAAGTCGCTGTCTTCGGGTCGGTCTGAGAGCCGTCCCGTGCGCATCTTCCAGAGGTCCACGCCAGCTTCGGCGCAGAGCATACGGTCGACCAGTTGCTCTTTGGACATTTCCAACGAGAAGAGACCCACTGGCACGTTCGACTTCGTGGCGGCGTACCGCGCGAAATCGAGGGCGAGTGTGGTCTTCCCCATGCTCGGTCGGGCAGCCAGGATGATGAGGTCAGACTTCTGGAAGCCCGCGAGGAGTTTATCCAGGTCGGGGTAGCCCGAGGTGACGCCGCGGAGCTTGCCACCGCCCTTGTGCAGCTCGTCGATGCGGTCGAACGCCTCGGAGAGCACAGAGCGGATGGGAATGAAGTTCTGTCGGAGGTACTTCTGGGAAACAGCGAAGACTTGCTGTTCGGCTTTATCGAGTAGTTCGTCCACGTCATCTTCCTCTTTGAAGCCAATGCTCGTAATTTCTGATGCGGCGTGGAGGAGGCGGCGGAGCGTGGCTTTCCGCTGGACGATGTTGGCGTAGCTCACAACGTTGCTCGCCGTGGGGACGACGTTGGCCAGGGCGGTGAGTGCAGCCATCCCGCCAATCATCTCAAGCTTCTTCTTGTCCTCTAGCCGGTTACTCAAGCTCACCACATCGATGGGTTCGTGGTGCTCGTAGAGGTCTTGCATCGCTTCGTAGATGGTGGCGTTGACGTCGCGGTAGAAGTCGCTGGGTCCAATAATATCAGCAATCTTGATGATCGCATCCTTGTCGATGAGGAGCGAGCCCAAGACTGCCTGTTCGGCTTCGAGGTTCTGCGGGGGAATGCGGTCGGGGAGGCTGGATGTTTCGGCCATACGGTCTCCCTATAGTAGCGGTGGGCCACATCAGCCGCAAGGCGCACCTTTCCCCAGGTTATCCGCGGGTTTCGCACTTATGCCGAAAAGTTTATTCTGAAGACAGGCTTCATTACCCCCCTCTCCCTCTGGGAGAGGGGTTTGGGGTGAGGGTATAACGTGAGCAGGATTCTTATACATCTGGTCAACCTCACCTGCCCTTCGGGCATCCTCTCCTACAAGGAGAGGAGGAGAAAATTTATGCTATTCTATTTGTCTATGTCTGACATGCCTACCTTAGTCGTCATTGACGTCGAGACCACTGGACTGAAACCCGAAGAAGGGCATGACGTCATTGAAGTGGCGGCCCAGAAGATTCGGGGGAAGGAAGTTATTGGCGAGTACGTTCGGCTCATCGAGACTGGACGAATCTTGGATGCTGAAGTTGTTCGCGTCCACGGCATTAGCAATGAGCTCCTCGCCATGGAAGGGAAGCCTGCATCCGTGGTGTTCCCAGAGCTCCTCACATTCCTGGGGAGCTGCCCCATAGTTGGCCACAACGTCGGTTTTGACATTGGATTCATCAACAGTCATCTCGACCGGTTGAGTTTGCCACGGCTCGCGAATCCCGTCCTTGATACGCTCACGCTCGCGCGCAAGCACTTGCTCATCCCAAGCTACAGTTTGGCGAAAGTTGCAGCCTACCTCAAAATTCCTCAACCCCTGGCGCACCGCGCCAAAGCAGACGTGGAGACTACACGTGAGGTATTCTGGAAACTCGTCGAACGCGCGCAGGCCGCCAAAGGCTGAGCGCTTAAAACTTGTTGCCCTTGAAGTACAAGTACATCGCGCCCATGGCGACGATGAGTAGGAACACGACGAACATTTGACCGCCAGACATAGAGCATTAGTATAGCAGATCCGCTCGGGTCGGCTTCGATTCCTAACGCAGCCGGGGTCCCAGCCGGTATGGCGCGCAACGGAGTGGCTCATTCGTCCTCCTGCGCTAAAGCTACGGAGGACAGCCTTCGCAAAGGGGGAAAACTAAATTGAGGTTTCTATTCTTATTGGCGTAGTTGACTGGCTTGCCAGCCGAAGCCTTGGCGAAGGCTGGTGGGTTCGCTGGGAATCGAACCCAGAACCTTGGGCTTAAAAGGCCCCTGCTCTACCGATTGAGCTACGAACCCATATTGTTCCTTACTGACTCCTGCATTGTGCAAGAGTATGACGTTTTATACAAGCCTTGCATCGACGCGTGCTAGAATACCAGCATGCCTAGTGGCCATCCAGCGACCATTGCCCTCGATACGCTCCTGAAGCACCTCGACGTGTCACCGAGGGGTTTGACGTCGCTTGAAGTTGAACACCGCCTCCAGCAGGGCACGAACACCTTACCCAAGCAGGGCGCCTCGACGTCTATCCGCACATTTTTCCGTCAGTTCCAGAGCAGCCTGGTTATCATCCTCCTCATCGCCGCCGTGGCGAGTTTCATCCTTGGCGATCGACTGGATGGCTTCGTCATCCTCGCTGCGGTTCTGCTGAACGTGAGTGTCGGCTACGTGCAAGAACGGCGTGCCGAACGCTCACTGGAAGCTCTGGAACGTGTCGCGGCATTCAATGCGACGGCTCTGCGTGACGGGCGGGAACGAGACGTGGCCGCGGCCAGTATTGTCGTGGGTGATATTCTGGTGCTCCACGCTGGGCAGAAAGTTGCAGCTGATGCGCGCCTCCTCGAAGTACATGAGCTGGAGTGCAATGAAGCGACTCTCACCGGTGAAGCTGCACCAGTCAAGAAGCAGGAGGCAACGCTGCCAGATGCAGTGACCATTCCCGAGCAGACGAACATGGTCTTCGGCGGCACCGTTGTTACGCGCGGACGCGGCCTGGCGGTTGTCGTCGCCACCGGCATCCGGAGTGAGATTGGCAAGATTGCCACCATGGTACAAACCACGGTGACCGAGAAAACGCCACTGCAGCGCCGACTCATCCAGCTGAGCTGGAATCTCACGGTGGTCATCCTCCTCGTCGCCACGCTCCTTTTCCTCTTCGGTATTTTCCGCCTCTACGACGTGGAAGACGTTTTCACAACGTCTGTTGCTATTGCCGTGGCGACTATTCCCGAAGGTTTGGTCATCGTCGTTACAGTCATCCTGGCCATTGGCATGCAGCACATGCTGAAGCAGCGTGCCCTCGTCCGTTCACTCCTCGCTGCGGAAGCGCTCGGCTCGGTTACCGTCATTGCAACGGATAAGACCGGTACGGTCACCGAAGGCTACATGCGCGTCGTTCGCATCCTCACCCACGATCGGCAAGTAGCTCACCCGCACCGCGATCCTGGCGAGCCAGACCCGAGCGCGCTCCTGGTGCTGAAGGCTGCTGCTCTGGCATCCGACGCAACCATAGAGAATCCCGATCAACCGCTGGAAGAGTGGGACATCCGTGGGAACCTCACCGAACGGGCGCTCATCCGCGCCGCCGCCGAAGCAGGCTTCACCCTCCCGACGCTACGGAAGCAGTACGTTCGCATCGGCGAGGTGCCGTTCGACTCTTCACGACGGTTCATGGCAACGCTGTGCGAGCACGTCCACGATGGCTACACGCTCTTCGTAAAAGGCGCGCCTGAAGTGTTACTCGAGCACGCGGTGGCTATCGATGCTGACGGGGAGGAGGAACCGCTGAACCCGGAACGCAAGCGGGCATTCGAACAAGCGGTTCGGGAAATGAGCAGCCAAGGATTGCGCGCGCTCGCTGTTGGCATTCGGCGTATGGACGCCGTACCGCAGCTGCCACTCACAGACGAGGAAGCCGTGTCGAAGCTCGTCCTCGTTGGGGTAATTGGTATTCAAGATCCGTTGCGAGCAGACGCAGCCGAAACGATTGCGACGCTCCACCGTGCGGGCATCCGCGTCATCATGCTTACGGGCGATAACCTGGCTACGGCGCGAACGATTGCAACTGGCTTAGGGTTACCTGCCGGTGACCACGAAATTATGGACGGTCGTGAATTGGAGTCTCTCAACGTGGAGCAGCTCCAGAAGCACGTCGCGAACGTTCGCGTCTTCGCACGGGTGAGCCCCAAGGACAAGCTCCGTATTGTGGATGCCTTACAGGCGCGAGGCGAAGTTGTTGCCATGACTGGCGACGGGGTGAACGACGCGCCGGCACTGAAGTCCGCTGACGTTGGCGTCGCATTAGGATCTGGTACGGATGTCGCAAAGGAAGCCTCTGACCTCGTGCTCCTCGATAATAGCTTGAGCACGATTGCGAAAGCCGTCTTCGAAGGACGGGTCATCTACCGGAACATTAAACGCGTCATCCTCTACCTCCTCGCCGCGAGCTTCTCTGAGCTCGTCATCGTTGCGGCAGCACTCTTCCTCAACTGGCCACTCCCGCTCACCGCCGTGCAAATTCTCTGGCTGAACCTTGTGAATGACACGCTCCCCACAATTGCGCTCTCGCGTGAGCCAGTAGATGAAGGGGTATTGGATGAACCGCCAATTCGCCCGAGCCGGCCATTGCTAGGGCCGTTCACCAAGTTCATGGCTGTCGTGCTCAGCGTCGTCGTCGGTGGTTTCGGGCTTGGCCTGTTCGCGCTCGGCTGGCAGAACGGCGCCGCATTGGACTACGCTCGCTCGCTCACCTTCGCCTTCGTTGCAGTCAGCTCACTCATCTATATGTTCTCCACCCGAACCTTACGCAAGCCGCTCACCAGTTCGTCCCCCTTCAACAATCCCACGCTGCTGCTGGCATTGGGCGGTTCGCTCGCCTTGCAGATACTCGTCATCTACACGCCAATTGGTCAGCGCCTCTTTGGACTCGTGTCACTCGGCCTCTCGGATTGGTTCCTGGTTGTTGTGTGCAGCCTGGCCACCGTCGGCTTCATGGAATTGAGTAAAGTATGGTTCCGCCGCCACCTGGTGGCCGGTGCCTGAAGAACCGTAGCGGCCAAGATGACCGTTTCCCTTGCTCCCGTGTGTCTTCCCCCAGCACACAGGGGTTTGTTTTACGGAAACTTGCGATTGTACCGGTAAACGACCAGACGTTTGTACGGTTGCTATTTTCGAATCACGGTTCATCCACCTTTTCTGGCGTCAGAAAAGGTGGCCCAAAAGAACGTTGGGGGCTCCACATGCTCATTATGATGCAATTTCTATAGCATATTTTCTGCGTACGCGGTTGCGCCCCCAAACCCCCGGACTTCTAATGTATTTTACTTTCTTCCCAAAGGGAAAAGTGACTGTACATTTAGCATCGGGGTGCAGGGGGCTTCCCTGAGCTCATCCAATGTAAAGACAATCCTGCTCCCAGTGTGCGAATGGAAGGCCCCTGGCCACGCTCCGCCGAAGCAGCTTCGGCTGCGGAGGCCGGGCCACCCTTCTTTGGGGCCGAAGGCGGCGCGACCCATCGGGAGCGACTGGAATCACCCTTTCTTGGGTGCGCAAGAAAGGGTGGTAATCAAGTATCCATCATCATCAACTGGAAAACGTTCGGTCGTACAACAGTATGAGCACTGCCCCCTGGATACTATTAATTTCCTTGCAAAAGTGCTGAAAAATCAGTATATTCACTCCATGACTGTCCGTATTGCTGACATTGCTGGCTTCGACGGCAAAGAAGTAACCATCCAGGGTTGGGCTGCCAACGTGCGCTCCAGCGGAAAGATTGCGTTTCTCCAATTGCGGGATGGTTCTGCGGGCTTGCTCCAAGCAGTTGCCAGCCAGGATGCGCTTGGCGAGGCGGATTTTGTCGTTGCAAAGTCAGTGACTATAGAATCTTCAGTCGTAGTAACCGGTATGGTAAAAGCCGAACCGCGCTCACCCGGTGGTTTTGAGCTGCAAGCCACGAATATCGAGCTCATCCAGAAGGCGGAGGAGTACCCAATTGGTAAGAAGGAGCACGGCCCAGAGTTTCTGCACGACAACCGTCACCTCTGGATCCGCACGCCAAAGCAGGCGGCCATTCTCCGCGTGCGGGACACCGTCATTTGGGCTTTACGGGAGTTCTTCCGCAACGAAGGCTTCATCCTCACGGACACGCCCATACTCACACCGACGTCGTGTGAAGGGACCACGGAGCTCTTCGAGACTGACTACTTTGGCCAGAAGGCATACCTCTCTCAATCCGGCCAACTCTACCTCGAGGCTTTGGCCTTGGCACTTGGAAAAGTGTACGACTTTGGTCCAACTTTCCGCGCGGAAAAGTCAAAGACCCGTCGCCATTTGACCGAGTTCTGGATGTTGGATGCCGAGATGACGTTTACTGATCTGGAGCAGAGCATGGCCCTGCAGGAGAAGATGATCATGCACGTGGTGCAGACCGTGCTCAAAGAACGTCGCGCTGATTTGCACTTGCTCGAGCGCGACATTGCTGCCTTAGAAAAAGTCCAAATGCCGTTCGTGCGCATGACCTACGATGAAGCGCTGGCGAAGCTCAAAGATCTCGGCTCGGATATAAAGTGGGGGACAGACCTGGGCAATGACGATGAAACTATTTTAACCAAAGCCTTTGATCGACCGATCTTCGTCACGCGCTACCCAGCGGAGATCAAAGCCTTCTACATGAAGCCAGACCCGAAGAACCCCAAGGTCGCACTGTGCGCGGACTTGCTGGCGCCCGAAGGCATTGGCGAGATTATCGGTGGCTCGCAGCGCATAGATGACTACGATTTCTTGGTACAGCGCTTGGAAGAACACAAGCTCAACCGCAAAGATTTTGAATGGTACCTGGACCTTCGTAAGTACGGCAGCGTCCCGCACAGCGGCTTCGGCATTGGCCTGGAGCGCACCGTGGGCTGGATGTGCGGCCTCACTCATGTACGTGAAGCAATACCTTTCCCCAGACTCATTAACCGCCTTACACCCTAATGCAACGCACGCTCGCAATCGAAGCCGCAAAGCTCGTCGGCCAGGAAGTCAAACTCCAAGGCTGGGTCCATAACCATCGCCGCTTAGGCAAGATGGTCTTCGTTGATCTGCGTGATAGGTCTGGACTTGTCCAGATTCTCTTCGCCGATGCGCTGACTGAACCCGCGAACCAAATTCGGCCCGAGTTCGTTGTAGAAGTAATTGGCACGGTTGTGGAGCGCAAGGGCAAGGGCGCGAATCCAAACCAGCCAATGGGTTTGGTGGAAATTCACGCCAGCAACCTGAAGGTCTTGAGTACGGCTATGACGCCGCCATTTGAAATTAATAACGAGGAGAAGGCATCGAACGCCGGTGAAGAGCTCCGCCTGGAGCACCGCTACCTGGACTTGCGCCGGCCAACGATGCGGAAGCGCTTGGTGCTACGTTCCAACGTGAATGCCAGCTTGCGAAACTTTTTGCGGAGCCAGGACTTCGTGGAAGTGGAAACGCCAATCCTCACCAAAGGCACACCCGAAGGCGCGCGCGAGTACATTGTGCCGTCCCGTAACTTCCCGGGGAAGTTCTACGTGCTGCCGCAGAGTCCGCAGCAGTTCAAACAGCTGCTCATGGTCGGCGGCGTAGAGCGGTACTACCAAATTGCCCGCTGCTTCCGCGATGAAGACCAGCGCGGCGACCGCCAGCCCGAGTTCACGCAGCTAGACATAGAGATGAGCTTCGTGGACGAGGAAGATGTACTCACACTCGTCGAGAAGATGGTAACGAGCTTGGTGCAGGAAGTGGTTCCGGAAAAGCATATACGTCAGTTACCCTTTCCGCGCCTGACGTACGCCGAAGCAATGGAGAAGTACAAGAGCGATAAGCCTGATCTGCGGAAAAACAAGAATGATCCGAACGAATTGGCATTCTGCTTCATTACAGATTTCCCGTTGTTCGAAATGTCCGAATCCGAGAAGCGGCTGGTGCCAGTGCACCACCTCTTCACCTCGCCGAAAGATACTGAAGCGTTCGTATCGGGCACAATCAAACCCAAGGACAGCATTGCGAAGCAGTACGACCTAGCACTCAACGGCTTCGAAGTTGCCGGTGGGAGCATGCGCATCCATGACCCGCTCGTCCAGAAGAAAGTGTTTGACATCCTCGGCATTCCCAAAGATGAAGCCGAGATGCGCTTCGGCCACATGCTGAAAGCCTTCAGCTTCGGCGTCCCACCGCATGGGGGCATTGCCTTTGGGCTGGATAGACTCGTAGCCATTCTCGCTGGCGTGCAGAATATCCGCGAGGTCATTGCCATGCCCAAGACCGGCGATGCCCGCGACCCGCTCATGGGTGCGCCATCCACCTTACCCAAGCAGCAGCTCGACGACGCGCACATTCAGGTAAAGGAAGAGTAGTTGTATGACCGCGCTCTCCCCGCTCCAGAAATTCCTGCTCAAGGAGTGTCTGGATAGCGCGGTGACCAAGCGCAGCGCTTTCAAGAAGTTCTATAGCAAGCGCGCCAAAGCACCGAGCGCAGAAGATCAGCAGAACGCTATTACCAAATCGCTGGAGCGCTTGATCGACCGGGGCTACATGACCGGGTTTGGCCGGCGCACGCCGAAAATGTGGTTCATCGAGAGCGTCCGTCTCACCCCTGCTGGCAAGCGCGCCGGGCGCAGTCTCCTTGGCAAGCAGCAGCGCATTCCTTTCTAACCCCTCGTCCCTATGCGAATCCGAACGTTTGTTTGCGCCATCGCTTTCGGGAGCTTGCTCGTACCCATCCTTGCCCGTGCAGACGGCATGGTCATTGCCCCACCCGATTACTGGGTAGAGGAAACCGGCCAGAAAGCAGTCATCTTCTACGAGAAAGGCGTTGAAACCCTGGTGCTCTCCACATCGTTCCGGGGCGACGCAAAAGACTTTGCCTGGATTGTGCCAACCCCCAGTAAGCCAGACGTAAGCAAAGGGACGCAAGAAGTGTTCACGAACCTCCAGAAGTACACGCAAGAATCCAGCCTTCGCCTTGAGAATGTTGGCGGCACCCTAGGCCTAGGCGGGAGCCAGACTGCCACCGATAGCGTCACGGTCATCGAGGAGAAGCAAGTAGATTACTACGACGTGGCAGTCCTCGCGGCGACCGACAAGGATGCGCTCGCGAATTGGTTGAAAGAGAAAGGCTACAATTTCCCGGAGTCAGCTTCGTACCTGCTGCAGGAGTACATTAACAACAATTGGTACTTCGTGGCGATGCGGGTGAACCCCGAGAGCCTGGCATTCACCAACGTCAATCAGCAGCTGCGTTCGGGCGGGGCGACGCCAGTTGTTCTCCGTTTCTCCACCGAGCGCATCGTGTACCCACTCCGAATTTCCTCAGCCTTGGAAGGTAAGGTAAATCCTGTTGTACCCGCAGCAACGTCAACAGGGAGTACCGACGTGCCCACGCCAACGTACGTCCCCAGTGCTTTCGGTCAGGCACTCTCGCTGACCTCTGGGGGTGCTCCGGTGTATGTCGTGGGGACGAACTTCCCGAACCGGCAAGGCGGTATTGCAGCACACATCAAGCTGCGCGATACGACCGCATCGTACCGCAGTATTCTCTCTTTGCACGATAGCACTGGGGCAGACCGCATGCAGTTTCGGTTGGGGACTGATAGCCAAGGGACGTACATGCAATTCATTCAGTACCCAGCCACAGGAAGTTCCGTGGCTTGGCGCACAGACCAGCGGCTGCAATTCGTACCCGAAGTGTACTACCACGTCGCCGTCATCTGGTCTGCAGACAAGCAGCCAGAGTTTTACCTGAACGGTGAGGCACAGAAGACAGTGCCAGCGTACGGTGAAACGTCGTGGTTCGGAGAAGATCCGGAAGAGGGCTCGAAAGTAGTCATCGGCGGCCGCGGTGCCGCGAGCGATCCATTGCATGGGGACATCGACGACGTCGTGGTGTACAACCGGCAGGTGTACAACGGCGATATCATGAACCTCCACAGCAACGCAGCGAGCGCGCTGACTGCATCGCAAGGCCTCACGGGTGCTAGCTTCTACGCGGGGTTCAACAATTCCACGTCAGCGGTTGACGGGAACGACAAGATCCTTGTGCAGTTGTCCGCCTTCGATGTGGCACCAGTCGTGGTGAAGAGGCCTACGACCACCATTACCCCAATCCGCTCTCAGCCCATTACTCTCTACGTCATTTCGGATGAGCGGAAGGATGCCACGGGCTTCAGCACGCGGTACGCCAATTGGTTCCCCAAGCAGACAGTGCGCGACCTGGCCTTTGCGTCGGATGGTGCGCCTATGCTCCCTGCCGAATCGAAGAAGCTCTTCGTCACCGTGCTCACCCGAACAATTTCGCGTACGGGAACGCTGGAAGACGTCTTCTTCCGTACCGCCACGAGCCAGGAAACGTTGGGCCTCTCCCCGGGAGAAAGCGGCGCAGATGTGGACTGGAAGTTCTGGGCATTCGTTGGCGGCAGTGCTGGCATCTCGGTCATTTTGCTCGTGGTGCTACTCTGGCGCACGCGTAGTCGTCAGAAGCCCTAACCGTCGAAAACCCCTCGCCTTCTCGCAGTAACCCCAAACCCTATGGACATGCAAGCGAACATCTTACCCACGAGCACGCCGGTGGTGCAGACCCCGCCATCGAAGAGCAAACACAGCGGACTGTCGATTCTCTTCATGATCTTGCTCACTGGGGTGCTCATCATCTTGAGCGAGAAAATTCTCTTCGACGTGAACAAGGCCTTCAACCCGTCGGACCGAACGACGTGCACCTCGAGCTACTCCAGGACGTGTGACTACACATCGACGCGGGACAAGTACGAAGCGAACCGGCTACTCATCCACGCGCTGGTCACCCTGCCAATCCTGCTCGGCGCTGTGCTGCTCTACCTCCTCTACGAACGCAAGACCACGAGCGGTGGCCACGTTGCTTCCTGGGCGTACTTCGGTGCTGCGTTCTGGCTGTGCATCCGGCTACTAGGGGAGATGATGTACTTCCTCATCCGTAAGTACGAGAGCTTAGGCATTTACATCGTGCTCGCCGTGTTCGCGGCTATACTCACGTGGCTCATCGTTGCGTTCCAGCGACGTCATGCCGCACGGATAGCGCAACACATCCAGTAATATCTACATACCTTATGTCAATTGCTAAACCCCTCGAGAAGTACCTGAAAGACGCGAAGGTCAAGTACAGCGTTGTGCCGCACAAGACGGTGTTCACGGTGTACGATTTGGCGCAAACCCTCAAGCTCAAAATGGACCAGGTCGTAAAGTCGTTGCTGGTGAAAGTGGACCAGAAGTACATGCTGGTGGTTATGCCGGCGCACTTCCGCTTGGACTTCGGCAAACTGAAGAAATTACTCAAAGCGAAGAAGGTTGATATTGCCAAGGAGAAGGACATGCAGACGAAGTTCAACACCAAACCCGGTGCCATGACGCCGTTCGGACCGGTGCACAAGGTGGAGGTCATAGCTGATAAATCTTTGACCAAGGTAAAGGAAGCGCTCTTCTCGGCTGGGAGCTTTACCGATAGCGTCCGCTTGAAGACGAAAGACTACTTGAAAGCAGTGGAGCCTACGTTGGCCGACATTGGCAAGAAGTTCCCTATCAAGCTCCAGTGGCAGACCGTGAAAGCGAAACCGAAGAAAGTCCATAAGAAGGGGAAGGGGCAACCCCGAACCACTCGCTTGGCTCGGGTACGGGGCAAGGCCAAGGCGAAGAAGAAGCGCTAGCATGCACCAGGTCAAGATCTCTAGTTTCGAAGGTCCGCTCGACCTCCTCCTCCAGCTCATTGAGCAGGAGGAGATGGACATCTCGCAGATCTCGTTGGCCCACGTCACCGAGCAGTACCTGCGCACCTTAGAATCAGCCGAGAATATTCCCGCTGACGAACTCGCTGACTTCTTGGTCATCGCGGCGAAGCTCCTGCTCATTAAGTCCCGCATTCTCTTGCCGCAGCTACAGGTAGAAGGTGCAGAAGAGGCGACTGATCTGGAGCGGCAGCTGAAAATTTTCAAGGAGTACCTTGAGGCGTCGCGGGGCATCGCGCACATCATCCACAAGCGGCGGTTCACATTCGGTCGGGGGAAGCCTGCCATGGTCATTGAAGAGAAGTTCTCTCCGCCGCCGTCACTCACTGTGGCGACCATGCGGGAGCTCTTCCTCGGTGTGTTGCGGGATATTGAACCAATCATTGCCCTGCCGAAAGCCGTTGTTGAGCGTACGGTGAGTATAGCCGAGAAAATTGAGGCAATTCGCGCGCTCATACTGGATCAAGCAATTGTCTCCTTCCAGTCGGTTATGGGTTCGGCGAAGAGTCGGACAGACGTCATCGTCTCGTTCCTGGCTGTGCTAGAATTGGTGAAGCAGCGTACGGTCATGGTCACGCAGAACGTGCTCTTCCATGACATCTCCATTAAGCGGTTGGATGCCCCACCCGAAGCGTAATAACCCATGCTCCAACGAAAGATAGAAACACTCCTTTTCCTGGCTGGTCGGCCACTCTCGGTGAAGAAACTCTGCGAGCTCGCTGAGGCGAAGAAGGATGAGGTCATTGCCGCCAGCGAGCAGCTCGTGCAGGAGTACGAAGCGCGGAAAGGCGGCTTGCTCATCCAGAAAGCTGGGGACAGCTACCAGATGGTCTCGCACCCCGACGTTCGGAAACTGGCCCAGGCCTACGCCAAGGAAGAGGTCTCGGGCGAGCTGACGAAGCCGAGCCTGGAGACATTGACGATTGTGGCGTACCGTGGCCCCGTAACCAAAGCCGAACTGGAGCAGATTCGAGGCGTGAACTGCAGCCTTATCCTGCGCAACCTCCTCATCCGCGGGCTCATCGAAGGGACGTTCGACAAGACGAAAGCGACAACGGTCTACGACGTTACGCATGACTTCGTGCGCTTCCTTGGCCTGGCCGAAGTGGAAGAGCTCCCAGACTACGCCAAGCTCCACGACCATGAAACGCTCCTCAAACTTCTCAACGACAATGCCCAAGCCGAAGAAGCAAAACCCGAAACGACCGTTGTCTAGGCAAGCACACGCTATTGCCACGCTCGGCTTCCTCACCGTGAGCGGTTTGATCGTGGGCTGCGTCGCCCTTGCGTATGCCTTCATCGCGTACCCATCGTTCCAGACTCGTGCCCCAGCCGTTGCGGGTGTTACCGTGGCGCCATGGGAGAAGTCCGTACTCCGCGCAGGTGCGTCCGGGCAGCCGAACATTCGGGCGAAGAGCGGCATTCTCTACGATGTCGCTTCGGGGGAAATCCTCTGGGCGAACCATGCTGATGCTCTACGGCCCCTCGCGAGCCTCACCAAGCTCGCCACCGTGGGGGCGTACCTCCGTGGCAATCCAAACCTCGACCAGCAGTACACCGTTCCAGCACGTTTCGATACTGCAGGTATTACCGATATAGTTGAGCCAGGGACGAGCGTGAGCACTTTGCGCGTACCCGTTGGTACCCGTTTGCCGTACCGTAGCCTGGTCACCGCCGCGCTCGTGAGCTCGGCGAACAATGCCGCGCTCGCGCTCGGCGAAGCAGTGCTCGCGAATGATCCTCGTGCCCTCCAGCAGTACGCATTCGCACAAGGCGCAATGTCAACGTCGCTCGTCGAAGCGTCGGGCTTAGACCCAGCGAACGTCGGTACAGCTCATGACGTTGCGATCCTTGCGCACGCCGTATTCCGCAACCCACTTGTCCAGAAGCTCACCAGCGTGTCTGTCGCTGACGTGCCGACGAGCGCTGCCACACTCCACGTCCGTTCGACGAACGCGCTCATTGGCAAGACTGCCTACCACGTGGATGCGGGGAAGACCGGGTACCTCGTGGAAGCTGGTTACAACCTAGCAGTGCAAGTCTCGCAGGATGGGCGGACGTTGCTCCTCGTCCTGCTCGGTGAACCTTCGACTGACGCGCGCTTTACTGATGCCGATGCGCTCCTGCAGTGGGCATTCACTGCCTACGCGTGGGTGCCACAGTTTTAGTTGGTATTCGTTGTCATACCGCCACGAAAACGGTATGCTTAGGGCATGAAACCCATCGTCATTGGGAACTGGAAAATGCACCTCACACCAAGTGAGGCGCGTGTTTTTCTTCGAGATTTCATGGCGAATCCAGAGGTCTTCGAACGCGCTGACGTAACGCTCTGCCCAGCTGCTCCGGTCATCCCCGTGGTCGCTGACGCACTTCGTGGCACTGCAGTGCACTGGGGCGGGCAGAATGCTCACTGGGAGGCGCAAGGTGCTTTCACTGGCGAAACCTCAATGGCCATGCTCGCTGACCTCGGCTGCACGTTGGTGCTCTGCGGGCACTCTGAGCGGCGGCGTTTCGCCCACGAGACAGACGCCGATATTGCTCGAAAGGTAGAGCAAACGCTTGCGCACGGTATGATCCCGGTGCTCTGCGTGGGGGAGACCTACGAGCAACGCCGTCAGCAACAGCAAGACGTCGTTGTCATCGAACAGGTACGGAAGGGCGTGAACCTCCTCTCGGCATTCCCCTCACTCGCGCTGTACGTGGCGTATGAACCAGTTTGGGCTATTGGCACTGGCCAGACAATTGAGCCAGCTGATGCCACGGCGATGGCTCGGTTGATTCGCAGTACGTTGCGTGAAGTCCTTCCCACAGGCGCTGATAGCATCCCCATCATCTACGGCGGGAGCGTGACGCCGCTGAACGTTTCCAGCTTCGTGGATGGGGATGCAATTTCTGGCGTCCTGGTGGGTGGCTCCAGCCTTAACCCCGTCGCCTTCCACCAGCTCATCGCTCAACTCGTCTAACCTTATGCTCACGCACATCCGCGATCTCGTCCACGATGCAATTGCCCGCGACTACGCTGTCGGCGCGTTCAACGTGGAGAATGTCGAAACCACGCTCAGTGTCATCCAAGCTGCCGTCCAAGAGAAGTCGCCGGTTATCCTGCAGGTCTCGGAGACGACTATTGCGTACGCCGGCTTGAAGGTTATCACGAGCATCGTCGAGCACGTGGCACGCGACGTGGCCGGAAAAATTCCAGTGGCGCTGCACCTGGATCACGGCAAGTCGTTCCGTTCCGTCGCCGCCTGCGTCCAGGCTGGATTCTCATCGATTATGATCGATGCGTCTGACGTGCCGTTCCAAGAGAACGTTATTCTCACGAAGCAGGCCGTAGACTACGCGCACCGTAAGGAAGTGTGGGTGCAGGGTGAGCTCGGTGCAGTGAAAGGTTTGGAGGAAGCCATGACGCTGGCTGAGCGAGAGCCATTCATGACCAAGCCCGAGGAAGCTGAGCAATTCGTGAAGGAGACGGGCGTGGACACGCTCGCTGTTGCTGTCGGCAACGTGCACGGCGTGGTGAAGATGCGTCAAGGCATGACGCATGCCCTCGATCTTGAGCGACTGGATGAGATTCGGAAAATTCTCCCGAATACTCCACTCGTTCTGCACGGCGCGTCGGGTATTAGCGCGGAGACGTTGCAGGAATCGTTCACGCATGGCATTCGGATTGTGAACATGAATACCGAATTGAAACTCGCGTTCGTGAACACGCTCCGGAAGGTGCTGCAGGAGAATCCTGATGCGTACGACCCGCGTGAGGTTTTCAAGCCGAGCATGCAAGCCGTGCAAGACCTCGTCGCCGCAAAATTCCGGGTACTGAAGAGCACGGGCAAGGCGAATCACTAATTCTCTCAATCTCATAGAGCACACTATGCCTACACGCATTGCCATCAACGGTTTTGGTCGCATCGGTCGCATGGCCGTTCGGGCAGGCTGGAAGAACCCGAAGCTCCAATTCGTAGCGGTGAATGACCTGAGCGACGCGCCGACGAATGCCCATCTCCTCAAGTACGATACCGTGCACGGCATCTTCGATGCCGACGTGAAGGTGAAGGGCAGCACGATTATTGTCGGCAAGCACAGCATGGCAGTGCTGGCAGAGAAGGATCCGACGAAGTTACCGTGGGCGAAGCTGAAGGTAGATGTCGTCCTGGAATGCACTGGTCGGTTCACGAAGCGCGTCGAGGCCGCCCAGCACCTCAAGGCTGGCGCGAAGAAAGTTATTATTTCTGCGCCCGCCGATGACGTTGATGCGACAATAGTACTCGGCGTGAACGACGGCGAGCTGAAGAAGAAAACGCAAATTGTTTCGAACGCTTCGTGCACGACGAACTCACTCTCGCCAGTCGCGATGGTTATGGAGAAGGCATTTGGCATTGAGCGCGGGATGATGAACACCATCCACTCGTACACAAATGACCAGCGCATCCTGGACTTGCCGCATAAAGACCTTCGTCGCGCCCGTGCCGCAGCGCTGAACATTATTCCGACGACGACCGGAGCGACGAAAGCTGTGGCAAAAACCCTCCCGTCACTCAAGAACAAGATGGAAGGCGTGAGCGTACGTGTACCCACGCCCTGCGGCTCGCTCACGGACTTCGTGTTCGTTGCCAAGCGTGCGCCGAAGGATAGTGCCGAAGTGAATGCTGCTCTGAAGAAGGCCGCGAGCACAGTGCTGAAGGGGATAATGGAGTACTCCGAAGAACCCCTGGTCTCATCCGACATCGTCGACAATCCGCACTCCGCCATCGTCGACGGCTTGTCTACGCAGGTGAACGGTAACCTCGTCCGCGTCATGGCGTGGTACGACAACGAGTGGGGTTACAGCTGCCGGTTAGTGGAATTGGCGGCGAAGTTATAATTTTCAAATTTTGATGAACCCAGCACAGGTCTCCGTGCCTGGGATGGGTTTGCAGTATGTACCTTAAACATTTTATTGCGGGGTCTGCAACGATGTGGCGCGGGAACCCCGCGTAGCGGGATAAACTCCGTGAGCACGACTTTGTGGGGTAAAGCGAGGCTGCTCGCTGCCATGAACCACTCGCTTTGCTCGGGTACATGGCACGCACTACGGCAGTAGTGTATTGGCTTGCCATGCACCCGAACCGCGCCGACCGTATGGTCGGTGCGAGTGAGTGGTGCGTGGTAGCGCCAAGGAGAATCGAACTCCTGTTTCTTGGATGAGAACCAAGTGTCCTAGCCGCTAGACGATGGCGCCATGCGAAATGCATGGTATCTGGTCTGTTGCAGCCCGTCAACGCGAAGAGAAAAGAAAACCCCCGATCGGTTGACCGGGGGTAACTTTAGGAGCGTGCAACACCGTACAAGACAAGGGTGAGTCCGCCCCAGAAGAACACGAGCTCAATGAGGAGCCCGATGAGCCCGAGCCGGTGCCGCTTCACGCGACGTCGGCCCTTGGGGGCGCGGGATGAGAATGCGACCATTACCGCGCCAGCCAGGATAGCCTCGATGCCTTGCGGCCAGACTATTGTCATATGCCTGTTGGTTAGTGGCGAAATGGGCGAACTCCGGCGGACCGTGCAATTGCAACGTGCCGCCGTACTGTCTGTACGGGTTGGGAATGAGCTTTGTGTATTCTGGAAGCCCTCCAGTATAGGGCGATACAGTAGGCGTGTCAATACCAAAAAAGACCCACATTCCATGCGGGTCTTCTCAAGACTATCCCTCACGACGGACCAGGAAAGCGAGGGGAAAGAGGTCCTCGTTCTTACCTATCCCAGGTTAACCCTTGGGATATTCAAGAAATTCCTGATCCTGCGTGAGAGATGGAAATCAGCTCCATCTTGAATGTACGGAGCACCCGTGCGCTCAAGATGGAGGAGGATGGCTTTCGCACATCCTCCGATGTTTTTCTAAAAGATCGCTACAGCATTTGCTCACCTTTGAGTTTGGGCTACCAGGCGCGTGTCACTCGCGTCCTGGATTACCTCGTTCGGCTTGCGGGCATAGCCACTCCTTTTCATCGTACGCTTTGGATGAGGTAGAACACCCCCACAGCAACGAAGCCGGTTATGCCGAAGGCAAGCAAGGACGAGAGGAAGCTCACTCTCACATTTCTGGTTTTTGACCAGGAGAAAAGAAAGTTGAGCGTCAGTTCGGCGGCGATGGTTACGATCACCCCCACTAGCGATCCCTTGTAGAGGAATAGGGTGAGGAGTGCGGGAACGATGAGCATCTGGACCATCGTTCCTAGCGTTAGCTTGCTAGCGGCAAGCATCTTCTGGCCCCAGTACAAGGACCCGAAGAGAATCAATACGATCCATCCAGTACTCGACATGATTTTCTTCTCCTTCGCTGTCATTGGTATTTTTTCGTTTCTGGCTATCTTCCAGCCCATCAGGTATTTCCTGGTGAGCTTGAGGATAGCGGCCAGTGGTGAAACTGGCCGGTACCATAAGGTGCGTGTGTTTTTGCTACTTGTCGGTGAAGGTAACCTCCACTTTCAACCCGCCATACGTCGGGAGCAACGGACCGGTGACAAAGAAGGTGTGCGGCGTTACGGTGTACCGCACGCCACCGACTTGGCGGGATTCTCCTCTCTGAGAGAGGAAGTGGGCAGTGTATTTATCACCACCAATGAAGATGGTAAGCTCCGATTGCCTCGGAGGTTTCTTCAGGCTCTGGATATAGGCCTTGATAGCCTCAATCCGTTTCGCCTTCTCCCGCTGCCTTTCCGCCGCCGCGCGCTGCGCACTTTCATGCGCTTCGTTTTCACGGCGGTCTTCTTCGGCTTCCACTTCCGCCGGCCCGCCGACGATGACGCCGAACCGGACGGTTTTACCCTCGCCGGTGATACGTACCAGGCACCGGTACGCTTTCCATTTCTCCCAGCGTAGGTTGGACGGGTTGATAGTGTGCGCATGGTTAGCGTCCTTGGCAGTGAAGACAATCATCCCGTAATCCTCTGGGTACTTACCCACCGGATCATTTCCCGGCTCCAGCGGCCGGACAAACCCGACGATGAGCGTTTTGCCAACCGTCGAATCACCCGAACCATTGCCGTTGCCTTGGCCGAAGTGTTCCCGCCAGGCTTTGACGACTTCAGCGTCGCCGACGATGCGCCCGTGACGAGCACGACCGTTTTCGCAAGTTACCTGCACCAGTACCCAGACGGCGCTGTCTCGGGTGGTGCCGGGATTTTGCAGCGCGATCTTGAACACGTCGTCTTCCGTATCCAGGAAGACAAACGGTCCATTATCATCCGGAAGAACGCCTACCGGAGCCGTACCGGGCTTGTTGGACTTCACAAACCCAACGGCAACAGTGTAATTGCATCTACCTGTACTCATCGTATCCTCCATATACTTACTGTTTGTTTACATTTCATTTTCATCTCAACCGGTCAGTCACTGGCTGATAGGCTGGGATGATCGGAGGAAGTACGAGACTTCCTCCTTATGAAGGTACGTGGGTTTACTGCGTCACGTCATTGGTGACGCATTTCACCCTCCCGTTCTCGGTGACGATCCACTCATCAACGGTTGGGTCGTCGTCGATGTTGACGATGACTGTAGCCGTGAAGCCGCTATCGCCATGCGAATCCAGGATGAGTGTACAGTGCAGATCGTCCGGCACCTCTACGCCCAGGGCTTCCATACTATGCGTGTACCGGCCGTTTTTTTGCCAGTAGTCACGCTCCAGGGTGTAGACGTGCTTCAATAAGGTCTTGGCCCCCGCTTGCTTCACTTGCGGGCTTGGCTCAAGGATATGAGGGATAACGAGGGCCGATATTATCCCTATGATAACCACAACGAGCATGAGCCAAATTATTCTGAATTCTGAACCGCGCTCCATTCTTTTCCTCCTTGCAGCAGCCGCTGCGTTTATAAGTTTACGATACGTATTTATTCTTGCTGTTCATCTCAACCGGTCAGTCATTGGCTGATAGGCTGGGATGATCGGAGGAAGTACGAGACTTCCTCCAGAAAGAACATCGCGGGAGCGCTACTCTTTGACGTCATTGGTGACGCATTTCACTCTCCCATTCTCGGTGACGATCCACTCATCGATAGTGGAGTCGTCATCGATGTTGGCGGTGGCTTTTGCCGTGAAGCCTCCACTGTTGCCGGAAATTGAGTAGATGTACTGCGCACCCGGCGGGATTGTGAGTCCCAGGCCGGTAAAGGTCTCACCGGCCTTGCACGTAACACCGAGGTCGGCGTAACCACCACCGGCCCTGCACAGAACCTCCTCTTCGTAGATCTGCCGGAGCAGATCTTTTGCTTCGGCCTGCTTGGATATCAAGGTCGAATTTTTGAACCGTGGCACCGCCAAGACGGCCAGGACGCCGATGATGACCACGATGATCAACAACTCGATGAGGGTAATGCCGCGTTTGTTCTTCAACATGTGTCCTCCTTGCAGCAGCCGCTGCGTTTATTTGTTTCTTTGCCTCCACTTCCACGCCACCATTTTTTACAATGTTGGAGTGGAAAAGAGGCCGGACTGGGGCGCATAATTTTCGCGCGCCCGAGTCCGGCTCAATGTACTTATGGCTCCGGCCTAGGATCTTGGGAGCCGGCATTTTTTTCGTTCATCCCTGCTCCTAGGTGCAGGGGATTGGTGGTGTTGAGTGTAGCTACAGCGGCATTGTGCCCTCCTTATAGCCGGCCTGGTTTTGCGGGTGCGTGTTTCTCGCACCCTGGTTTTTTGTACCCGCCTGCCACGTTTGTGACGAAGGCATGGCGGGCAGACTCGGCTGCCTGAGTTTTTTCACCGCGCCCCGCAAATTTACGCGGGGCTAGCGTGTGCCGCGGTCTTTGCCGTGGCGTTTGCGTTTAAGGCAGCCGGGCGGCACTTGGTCTTTTGAACCTCGCTACGGTGGATGCACGGAACCTCCTTTCGTGTATTTATTTTATATTTTCGCGTGGCGCGGCCAGCCGGCGTATAAACGCGGCGAATTCACGCTTCTCTGGTCATCGTGCCCCGGCCGACTTTTTTGTTGCCCGCCAGTACGGGGTCAGAAAAAATACAACCAGAATTAGCGCTCCCGCTATTAAGGCCACAGAAATCGCGACTGGCCAAAATATCGAAATAAGGTACTCGAACTCTACCTCGCTGCCATAGTATGCAGCGAAGTTAGCAAATTGGCGCGTCAGATTTTCACTCGATGTCTCACCCCGGGTAGCCCACCGGCTGATCCGATCCAGTGCGTACAGGAATGGCCTCCACACACGAAACCGGACAACCAGTATCCCAATTATCATGTACAAAACGACAAAAACTAGCCATGTGTACCAACTCATATTCCTCCTCGCCCACCCATGTGTCATGCAGGGCAGGTCTTGGTTTATTGATTCTTCATGTTCTTTCTCTACTCTTCACTCCAGCATGCCTGCTGGGTTGAAGAGTAGAAGGGAGCCGGACGGATTGAACGTCGGGCTCCCTTATAAAGATGCATTACAGGTCGGCGAAGACTCGATTCAGCCGCCAGCTGGCGGGGTTATACAACGGCATATCTGGGCTTGTTGACCAGTACACCGTTAGTGCCTTGCCAACCAGCAGGCTATCCGGAACGCAGCCGATGAAACGGCTGTCTCGGCTGTCGTCTCGGTTGTCACCCATGACGAAGATGTGGTTCGGCGGGACAACACACCCCATGAAGTCACGGTTACTTCTTGATGCGGGTAACGTATCCGCATCTACGTGCTTCATCATCGGCAGCTCCTCAAGGAGTAAGCCATTGATGTACACGTTTTTGTACCATACTTCCACCGTGTCACCCGGCAGTCCGACTACTCGCTTAACGTAGTCGTTTTGATTTCCCGGGCGATGGAACACGACGATATCATGTCGTGCTGGGGTGGCTGTCACGTAGGCGAGCTTGTTGACGAAGATGTAGTCACCCTCGTACAGCGCGCCTTCCATGGAGCAGGATGTCACCCTATAGCCGCTAACGACGCCAAACCGGAGGATCAGAGCGATAACGAGTGCTGCCACCATAACTATAGCGTAATCCCTTAGTATGCCTTTCACAGCTTTCTCCTTTTTTTGTTCTTCCTCTCACTCTCCAACGCGCTTTTTCAAATGCGCTGGAGAGTAGAGGGGAGCCGGACGGATTGAACGTCAGGCTCCCTTCATAAAGGTTCTGCTAGTCGCTCACGAAATTTCCTGCACGCACATTAGGAATTGCTCGTACAGGCTGGTCTGCCGATCCGGATTGCTCGGGGAAGGCATAAAGGACAACGTCCACATGCCGTTTTCCTTCACGGCTTCCAAGATGGAGCCGCTACTAGATTCCCAGGCCAGTCTCCTAACCTGGGATTCCATAAAATAGTACAGGAACCCCAGATGCCCCGGGAGCCGCACCATCCGACCCGTGCAGTAGGGCTCAGCCGTGAATTCACACAGCTGCCATACCGGGTTGCCGGGCATTATGTTCGCCACTGCAGTTACCATTTTCGCCTGCAGCGGCCAGTGTTTGGCTGCAATACGGTTCGCTAAATCACGAACCGTATCCCATGTGGCAGTGATGGTCTGAATTTCCATGGCACCTTCCTTTTTTATTGTCTATTTACTCCACTCTCCAACGCGCTTCTTGTAAGTGCATTTGAAAGTGAAGGGGAGTCTAGACTCCCCCATGCTGGCGGTAGTAGAAAAATTGCGCCAGAATAATAGTCGAAAGAACAATGCCGAATGCGTCCGGTATGAGGATGAAGTAGTCGGCAATAACGAGAGCATGCCATGCGCGACACGTGTAGACGCACGTTGTGAGGATAGCAAGGAAGAATGCTGTTCCGCACCGTCGCTCTTTGTAGTTCTTGATGATTTGCATGGTGAGACCAATGAGCACCATCAAGATGGCGAATGTGAGCGTGCAGTAGCCAGATAATGCTTCCATGGAAATTCCCTCATGAGTTTATATTTCTTCGCAAGGAACGCGCGAGGCGTCTCGTGCATTCAAGAGCGAAGAGGAGCGAACGAGTTGAACGTTCGCTCCTTTCTGTAGAATGAGCTGTACCGCTAGTTGAGCGGTACGGTGACGCACACGCGGGCGTTGTACCCGCGGTCGCCACTGTAGATGCTGAACTGGATCTTATCCAGCCCAAGGTGGGCGCCAATTTGAGCGCAGGTTTTGCCAATACGTATGGCTTCCACCTGCGGCCCGAAGAACAAGGTGTGCCCACCGAAGATGGCGCTATTGATGTCAATACCGCTCCAGAGGTATTGCTCCTGGTGGGTGTTGAGCATGTTGTCGACTTCCGTCGACCACAAGCACCGCCCGAATGGCACGTCGGCCATGATGCCCAGGAACGGGTGATCGCCCCCATTCCAGTTCACGGCCATGCCACCGTCGAAGGTCCAAATTCCCTTGGACGCACCCACGTAGCAAAATGCCTGGGTGAACCCGTCACCCGGCATAACGAAGGTACATACCTTCGCCAAACTCGACCACTGGTGGCCGAGGTCAAGGCTTTCCGCCTTGAGCGTTATCAGAATCTGGCCACCATTGTAGGTGGACCAGTCGGGCGTCTGCGCGAACGCAGAAGTGACGGTCACCAGGGTGACCAGAATGGCAATAATGATACTCTTCTTCATGGTTTCTCCCTTTTTCCCGCCCGGTTGGCAGGGTTTGCTATTTTGGTTTCTCATTTTCCCACAACAAGCGCACGAATAACTCACGCGCTTGAGAATAGGGAGCGGCCGGCAGGATTGCAGGCCGCTCGGGTAGAACTTACTTCGTTGGCTGTGTCGTCGGGCGCACAGCGGCTGCGGCAATTAACACCGCGGCAGCCATGCACAGCACGCCGGAAGCGAACATGTACGTTGCGTACTGGGCGCCAGCTTGGGGGCTGGCCACCGTGAGCAGTGCGCCAATCAGCATGAAGCCGATGGCAAAAATTATTTGGGTTATAGTACCCATTTTTTATCTCCTTAAGTTTGCGTTTTTTTCACGCTTCAGATTGCTTCGGGTGAAGTAGGCTAAAGTGTGGGGAGCAGACGGAGTAGAACCGGCTGCTCCTGAACCTATGATCAGTTAACGCGCATTCATTATTACGATATACCGTTTCGCGGTACACCTCGGGTGCGCGCAGACCTGTGCAATCCGCTTGCCATAGTGAGTCAGAGGGAATGAGATTCCCAAATCCTTACAAACTTTAACACCGCTGGCCTTGCCACGACGGCGCCATTTCGGGCGGTGAATGCCACCCCCAATGTGCATAATGCCGCTAAGTACCAGTACTATCAATACTGCGGCGGTCATGATGCTACCCAGCAGTATGATGCCTATGAGTGAATGCATTTTCTCTCCTCGCCCACCCGTTTTTTTTGGCGGGTCTTGGTCTATACATTTTTATTTATTCTTTCTCTCACTCTCCAACGCGCTTCTACTCTTGAAGTGCGCTTGAGAGCGAGCCAGACACAGGAAGTGTCTGGCTGCAAAGAACGGCTGAAGTGCGGAAAAGATCGGGAGTAGGTCAGTGTATGCGAAAGGCTGTCCCCCTTCACAAGTACCTAGATTAGGGGAGCCATCTCCGGGTAAGTGGCCTCGAGATTGAGGCCCCTTGTTTCTGCCTCGGTCAGATTCTTCAATAGGCACAGTGCCTCTTGAAGTGCAGCCTGTCCTTCCGGACTTTTGGCTGCTTTTTCCTGACGGCGGATGAGAGCTGACTCACTCTCACCGCGGGCACAGCTCGGAGGGCTGTACCCATAGGCTGCCCATGCCCCCCCTGACACAAGGGCCTGGATTGCGGCCGTCTCGGGATCAGGATCCAGGGCTTTGAGTGCACACTTGGATACACTCCCAAACCAATTCCCAGATTGGGAACTGGCGATTCTCCCCACCGCCAATCGAGCAGATTGGAGCAATTCCCACTCGATTTTTTGATCGCGAAGTGCGCCTGATGCACACTCTTGAATTCGCGATCTCGTTTCCCCAGCCACTTCGGTGAAGTGGCCTACCCACCACACCGTAACGGCGGCGTGATAGTTGGACGCATCAACTTTTGATGCGTCAGGCCAGCCCGCGGTCTTTTCTCGGCGCAGGCTCTCTACCTTCATTCCAATAACCCCCTCCATAACGCCCCTGCTGACGTCTTCTGACGGCAGGAGCGCCAAACTCTGACGCGCAACTCCACAGGCAAACCCGTGAAGAATCCGGCCGAAGAGCTTGTTCAGCTCTTCTTGTGATATTTTACCCGTAAGGGCAAATGACCCCTGAAGGCCGGTGATCCCAAAAGATAACCAGCTTGTGGTAACTTCGTTCATGTTTCTCCTCGCCCACCCGTGCATCATGCATGGCGGGTCTTGGTTTTGTACTTTATAATATTTTACTTTTTCCACTCTCCAGATTGCTTCTTTAGAAGTACGCTGGAGAGTAGGGAGCAGACGAGTTGAACGTCTGCTCCTGATTAAGGCGCCTTTACTGTTCGTTCAGGGCGTTTCGGTTTTTTGCCGCACTGCTGACGGCAGTGCGGATTGCATAGACTAGCCAAATCGCAATCACTACGCTAAGTAAAAGGTAGTGGAACAGCAATACGGCCGGCCAGAAAAACATCACACCTCCAGGCGTAAGTACCGCACTCCGGTAAAATGCTTTAAATGTCGCATACTTACCGAAGTAATTACTGTATTCGCCATTTCCCTCGATCTTCTGTTCAGCGGCGCTTATGTAGCGCCAGAGGCGGAAGTAGAGGACCAGATAGCCAGCGGCTACATAAGCCACGATGGCAAGTAAAAAGATAAAACTTTCAAACATTTTTTCCTCGCCCACCCGTTTTTGGGTGGGTCCTGGTTGTTTACACTCTCTTGTTCCTTCTCTTACTTCTCAACCCACGGAATGGGCTAAGAAGTAAGGAGGAGAGGTCACAAGGGTGTCCTCTCCTCAACTTACAGAGCAATGTTGTAAAGCTAGGCTAGCTTTACTTCGGGGTAACGCTCGGCAAAGTGCCGAACGTCACCCAACTGCTCTTCGGTGAGTCGAAGAGCAAACTTTTCACCAGCGTATTCCATGCTGGCGCCGATGGTCTCCAATACCGTCATGGTGCTGGAGGGGAGCGGCTGGTTTGCCACATCGTTTCGGCGATTCACACGCCGGAACGGTCTCCGAAAGCGGAGACTCACCAAGCGAACTGCCTGGAAGTCTCCGTTCATGCTCTCGTAGATACCTACGAGAGCGCGACCGGAAACGTGCCATCCACACTCCCAGTGGATAGTGTACGTTCCCTCATTCTCCTCACCGCATGCGGTGGGGAGGTTCGTGACTTCGGCATTCATCGGAATGCCGAGGTTCAAGCCGAGCACCTGCTCGACCTGAAGCGCGATCTCGCGGACCGCGAACGGGCATGTCATGGAAACCTTCATTTTGAACTCCTTGCCGAAATGTAATCGGCAAAAATGTTTGTTGTTTCCTTCCCAACTTAAGGAAGGGTTACTGGTCTAAAGTTTCCTTCAGACTGTTCCCCGTCCTTCAGATTATCTTTCGAAGGACGGGGTGCAGTCTGCCCGAGCTATCGTGACAAGCATATAGCTCAGGCTACCCCGCACCAGTCGCTGCTCGACTTCGTCGAGGTTCCGGTGCAGGGTTCGTTCTTTCGAACGAAAAACGGACTCTCTACCTTTCGGAGAGAGTCCGTTATTTGAAGTTGATCATGATGATGGACAAATGAATGTGAAATTGAATTATTGCATTCAGCGCTTGGTCCAGCTTTCGCTAGATATTAACGTCATTCCCTTGCGGGTGAAGACGCTCTCTCCGACCAGTGCCCAAGCGGGGCGGTCTGGTCAGTAATCCTATTCGGTTTTCAAGGGCGCATGGACTGCAGGCATGAACTCCTTTTCGACCG
>Ga0172379_10001795_pt1 | contig 40957 bp, 33 predicted proteins | sample GrowelOW334metaG_FD_119756 | JGI IMG/M metagenome (GOLD analysis project Ga0172379, IMG submission 119756) | Groundwater microbial communities from an aquifer near a municipal landfill in Southern Ontario, Canada - Groundwater well OW334 metaG | ecosystem: Environmental > Aquatic > Deep... | reverse complement strand
CTGCGATACGGTTTCGGCCGGGGCGATGTTCGATCTGGCGATGGCCACGCCTGGACCAGTGTTCGTGAGGTTGATGCGAGATCCTCTGTTCGAACTCTATGGCAAAGAAGCGGAATTCAGGCTGGGAGGCTCTTCGATCGCGCGAAAGGGTCGCGACATAACCATCGCCGCCTATGGCGATATGGTATTCGAGGCTCTGGCCACGGCCGATTCGCTCTCCGGCAAAGGGGTCGAAGCCGAAGTGATGGATCTCTATTCGATCAAGCCTCTGGATATGCCTGGACTTCTCGCTTCGATAGAAAGGACGGGAGCGCTTCTCGTCGTGGAGAATCATCAATCCCGCAATGGCTTGGGTGCCTTTATTGGCGACAGCCTCGCGAGGGCTGGCGTTCGAGTTCCCTACGATCATATCGGGCTCGAGGAAACTTTTGCCGAATCAGGCGACTATCGCGGCGTCCTCGAGACGTATGGGCTGTGCCCCTCGCGCATCGAGGCTGTCTGCCGGCGTCTGTTCGCGGCGAAATCCGATTCTCGCTAAATGCGGAATCGAGAGGAACACGCGATGAAAATATACGTAACGCGAAAAATTCCCGAAGCGGGAATGGAAATTCTGCGGCGGTCCTTCGAGGTCGAGGTGAATCCGGAAGACAGGCCGCTCAGGCGAGCAGAACTTTTGTCGAAGATCGCCGATGTCGATGGGGTACTTTGCCTTCTCACCGACAGGATAGACGCCGAAGTCTTCGATGTGGCCGCGCTCTGCAAGGGTTTCGCCAATTACGCGGTCGGCTACGACAACATGGATGTCGTCGAAGCCACGAAAAGAAAGATTCCTCTTTCGAATACCCCGGATGTGCTCACCACAGCGACGGCGGAGATGGCTTGGGCCTTGCTTTTCGCCGCGGCAAGAAGGGTGGTCGAATCCGATGCTGTGATGCGCTCAGGCCAATGGCAGGGCTGGGGTCCTCTCCAGTTCATCGGTCAAGAGCTGACCGGCGCCACCTTGGGCGTCATCGGCGCCGGCAGGATAGGGAGGGCTTTTGCCCTCAAGTCCCGTGGCTTTGAAATGAAGGTGCTCTACACCGATGAATTTCCCTGCCTGGAGCTGGAAAAGGAGCTCGGCGCTCGAAGAGTCCCGCTCAGGGAACTTTTGAAAGCATCCGATTTCGTATCGGTGCATGTTCCTCTTATGCCGGGCACCCAACATCTCATCGATGAAGCCGCGTTCGGCTTGATGAAGAAAACGGCGGTATTCGTCAACACATCCAGGGGTTCTGTCGTGGATGAAGCCGCCTTGGTGAAAGCGTTGAGAGATGGGGTGATTGGGGCAGCCGGCATCGATGTCTATGAAGCGGAGCCCAAGCCGGCCGAAGGCTTGGCCGCGCTTCCCAATGTCGTGATGACGCCTCATACAGCCAGCGCCACGGTCGCGTCCAGGAACGGAATGGCGGTAAAGGCGGCCATGAACCTTGTCGCCATGCTCGAGGGAAAGCGGCCACCGGATTGCTTGAATCCAGGGATATACGAACAGCTTTGACTCGCCGAGCTATTTTCGGTATTTTCATCTAAGGTTATCACTTAGATGGAGGAAATCATGGTCAAGAATATGGGAAAAGAGGACAAGGTAATCAGGATCGTTTTAGCACTTGTGATAGGACTGCTGATACTCACCGGCCAGCTGGTCGGCTGGGGGGCGGTAATCCTCGGCATCCTGGCGGTGGTCTTTATCGGAACCAGCGTCGTGGGAACTTGCCCGATTTATATTCCCTTCAATATTAGCACGCTGAAGAAATCGGAAAAATCCGAAAAATCAGAAAAATAAAGACAGCCTTGCCTTGAGCCGGCTTTCAGGCCATTCCCGGCAGCATGGGCACGAAAGACACATCCAAGAGGGTCTCGCGGTGGACGCGAGGCCCTTTTCGCGTTATGCGCACGACGCGTTGGCTGCCGAAGGGGCCTTCGGGACCAACGAGGACTCCTCCTTCTGAGGAGAGCTGCCCCAGGAGGGTGGGTGGAATGACCTCGGGCGCCGCCGAAAGTATGATGGCATCGAAGGGGGCTTCCGCAGGGAGCCCGCCGAAGCCATCGCTTACAAGCACGATGACATTTTGTATCCCGAGTTCCTTGATCAACAACGACGCGCGATGTTCGAGGGCGGCGATTCTCTCGATGCTCCATACCCGTCGCGCGAGCATACCCAACAGCGCGGCTTGGTATCCCGAACCGGTGCCGATTTCCAAGACTTTTTCGCCGCCGCGCAAGGAGAGAGCCTCAAGCATGTAGCCTACGATATATGGCTGCGATATCGTCTGCCCATAGCCAATAGGCAAAGGGCGGTCTTCATAGGCAAGGCCAAGCTCCTCGGTGGGCACAAAGCGATGGCGGGGCAGAGATCGCATTGCCTCAAGGACCCTTTCATCGGCGACGCCTCTCGCCGCGATTTGGCTCAGCACCATGAACTCGCGCATCGTCTTAATGTCGCGCATCGCTGATATCACTCCATACAATGAAGTATACGCCTTCTTAGTCTCGTTGTCGCCGCAATTTTCCTCGCATTCCGCCTTGAATGGCGGTAGAATCGGGGGGAATGGAGGGAATCGATGCGCGCATATCTTGGCGGAAGGACAGCATTCACGGTGCTGGCTGCGGCCCTGCTTATTGGCTCCTTGGCCCCTGTATGGGCCGGGGGTGACGCGGCGCCCGGGCTCAGCGACGGCCAAAAGGCCGGGCTTCAGAGAGCTCTTGAAGCGCAGATGGAAAAATACAAAATCCCCGGCGCCATCGCGGGCCTCTGGTTCCCCGGAATCGGCGATTGGGTTGGGACGGCTGGTATCGGAAACCCCATCACGGGCGAAATTCCCCATCCCGATGACAAGGTGCGGATCGGCAGCATCACCAAAAGCTTCACCGCCACCGTCGTTCTTCAGCTCGTGGACGAGGGCAAGCTTTCGCTGGACGATTTTTTGGGCAAATGGGAGCCCCAGGTACCGGGAAGCGATGGAATAACCGTCAGGCAGTTGCTTAACATGACCTCGGGCCTCTTCAACTTCACCGATCTTCCCGAGTTTTGGGACGCGCTCGACAAGGATCCCCTTGCCGTTTGGACGCCACAACGGCTTGTGGATATGGCGATAGTCCAGCCAGCGGTATTCGCGCCGGGCAGTCAGTTCATGTATTGCAATACGAATTATGTTCTTCTTGGCATGATTATTGAGAAGATCACCGGCAACACGGCGGGGGAGGAAATCATCGCGAGGATCATCAACAGGTTGGGATTAAAAAATACCTCCTTTCCAATGAATCCGGACATCGAAGAACCCTATATGCGAGGGTATGTTCCAGCTTCCGGCGAGACGGACGGCTCGGCCAAGGTGGATGAACACAGCATCTGTTCGCCGACGCCCTATTGGACCGCCGGGGGAATGATCGGGACATTGGGTGATCTCAAAACCTGGATACAAGCCATTGTCAGCGGCGAACTCCTCAGCTCGGCGATGCACGCGGAGCAATTGAATTTTTCCGCTCCCAACACCGAATTCTACGGTTTGGGAATCATGAACGGTGGCGGCGTGATGCTGGGGCATTCCGGCGAAGTGCCCGGATACAATTCCTCGATGTATTATATCCCTTCGCTCGATGGTTTTGGCATAACCTTGATCAACAGGTATCCCTCCGAAGATGAGGGCGCGGCCGACCAGGTAAACATCGCCCTCATCCAAAAGATGGTCGCTTCTTCAGCCGCGGGCTACGCCTATCCCGATGCAGGCGATTTTAGCGGCCTCTCGTGGGTGGACGCCTTCGCGGCGGCCCACGACAAGCTCTCGAAGGAATACGCCTTCGGCGAGTGGAAGTCCGTGGATTGGCAAGGCCTGCGGGAGACATATTTGCCGCGGATAGCGCGAGTACAGGCGGCGGGCGATGAAAAAGCGTATTACCTAGCCTTGCATGAATACCTTTTTTCGATCCCCGATGGCCATCTGAGCTTGAATGCCAAAGATCCCTCCGTCCCGATGGCGCTCGGCAAGGCATTGGCCGGGGGCGGCTTCGGCCTCGCGGTGGCCGAACTCGATGACCGGCGGGTTATCGTAGCCGGCTTGGTCCCCGGGAGCCAGGCGGCGAAAGCCGGGGTTGTGGCGGGCGCTGAAGTTGTTTCCTGGGGCGGCGTACCCGCCCAAGCCGCCATCGGCGCCGTCGATGTGGGAGCCCTGCCTTATAAGATGTTGACGAAAGCCTTCGGTGGGGAGAATCCCTGGGCGACCGAGGAAGGCCATCGTCTGGAGCAGTGCAAGCTTCTCACGCGCGGACCCGTGGGGAAGAATGTCATCCTGGAGTACAGGAATCCAGGCGCGAAAGAACCCAGCATGGTGACGCTTGAGGCCGTCGATGACGGGGGAGCGACCTTCCAGCTCATCGATTTCGCCGCGAGGCCGGATTTCTCGGATAAGATCGACGACCGAATCCTCCCCGAAGGCTATGGATATATCCTCGTAAGAATGGAGTATGATTTCGCCAGCCCGGGATATCCCGCGGGAATCTACGAACGCTTCAAGACCATCATCGCGCGATTCGTCGAAGCGAAGGTGCCGGGCATCGTCCTTGATTTTCGCGGAAATTATGGCGGCTCCGACCAGCTCGCCGCCGATATCTGCGGCTTTTTCTACCCGGCCCCCGCGTTTTATGAAAGGCAGGAATTCTATGACAAGCGCGATGGTCGGTTCATCCGCCTGACGACGACCGAAAAGGGACCGAAGCCCATCATCGATACGCTCCTCATAGAACCTCAATCGCCGCGCTTTGACGGTCCGGTTGTCGTGCTCGTCAATCCCGGCACGAAAAGCTCGGGAGAGGGCGTACCCGCCTGCCTTTCGAAATTGGCCCAAGGCAAGGTGATAGGCTTCAATGGCACGAATGGCTCTTTCGGAATGGTGGGAGGCGAAATAGCGCTCCCCGGCGGCTACGGCATCGGCTATCCCTTCGGCAGGTCGGTAGATGAGGATGGGCTGGTCCAGCTGGATTCGAGAAATGGGATTGGTGGCGTGGCGCCTGGCTTGAGGGTTCCCAAAACGCTCGACAACGTCCTTGCCCTGGCGGCGGGGAGCGATGTCGAGCTTCAATACGCCATAAGGTACTTATCGGGGCTCTGACGCGGAGACCTTGGGCGATAGCCTCTCATCGCGGGATCTCGGCAGAATTTCTTCAATCCGTGATCCCGCCTCCGCGGCGGCCGCGGCATCCCCTTAGGGGATGAGCCGCAGCTCGATGGTGGAACCTGGAGCTCCATAGGTCACGAGCCAGGATCCCCCCGCGGATTTCGGGAGGCTGGCCTTGCCTTCCGCTGCTCCCGAGGCGACAAGGACAAAGTCTTCGTCATAGAGGCGCCAGAGCGTCGAGCCCGCAACGGAAATCGCGCTCGCTTGTTCCGATGGGGCCGCGATTTTGGACCATTCGCCGAATCCGTCCTTTCCAACGAGGACGCTCCTCGACAGGCTCGACTGCCGATTACCCGACAAAGCCCCCAGTCCCGGAACGGTGGATGCCGCCCTGAATCGCGCCCCGCCGACATGGAGGTATTCGGTCTCGCCGATTTTTTCTAAAACAAGATCATTGAGATCCCGCCCCTGGGCGCCGGGAATAAGCAGGAACATGGTCGCCAAAGATTCCTCGCCTGAAACCGGCCTTACCAAATTGATGCCACCATCCCAAGCATAACTGATGTATCCTGGAAGCTCCGAAGGCGAGGCGACCTTCACCCGCGGATCGGTGACGTCGCCAGGCTCGGCAAGGGAAGGGGTCTCGTTCGCCAGCAGCCAGGTTTCATTCGTCCTGGCTTTCCAAGCCTCCGATAGAGGAGGGGCGTTTTCGAGCTTCTGGGCGTAAAGAAGAGGGACCGTGTAATGGCCAAAGCCGGACTTTATCCGTATGCCGAAATAGCGTCCTTTTTCCGTATCGATGAAACGCAGGGAGATAGCGGCTGGATCATCCGATGAATACCAGCCATCGGCGCGGGCGGTGTATCCGGAAGCGAAGGGGCTCCATTCGCCGCCGTTCATTCGCTCCACCGAAAGGGCGCTTTCCGAACTAAACCGCGCCCGCAAAAGCGTTCCAGAAGCGGCGTAGTAACCTTCGATGGCGATGCGTTCGGCGATGCCCGGCTGCCTTTGGGCCGCAGCGGAGCCGGCGACGGGCGAGGGTATCGCGGCCAGCAGCCCTTTCTCCACCAGCGCGCGCAGGAGAACGCTTTCGGCCACCTCGGAGGAACCGCCCGAACTTATGCCTGAAGCGCCGGCCACGATCGCGGCCATGTGTTCATCGGGCAAAACGATCATGGTGGCGCCGTAGAGCCCCGTGACGTCGCCGCCTTTCTGCCAGCCGCGCAAGCCCAAGGCATTCATGCCAGGCTGAACCACCGTATCCCAGCCGAGACCGAAGCGCATGTAATCGGTGGGCAGCGGATTGAAGGTTCCCGCGGTCTGGTCCAAGGCCATGGCTCGAACCGCCACTTCGGATAAAATCCTTTTCCCATCATATTCGCCGCCCGAAGCCAACATCATCGCGAATTTAGCCATATCGGTGGGCGTGGAATACAGAGCGCCGGTGCCGTACATGTTCAGGAAATACCAGGGCGCGGCTTCTTCGCCCGCGTAGACATGGGCATAGGATTCATCGGGGAATTTCTCCATCGGATAGCGGCTATGCTCCATTCCGAGGGGCGCGAATATCTCGCGCCGAACGAAGTCGGTGAACCTGATTCCTGAAACCGCTTCGACGAGGAGTTCGGCCAGGGAAAAGCCGTCGTTGGCATAGACGGACATGAAACCCGGCTCGTGTTTGAGGCGCTCTGTTTTTAGCGATTGAAGCGCCTGATTCGCCAATTCGGTGTAGGGGACGAGGGTGGCCGCGTTGCGCAAGTCGGCCCCCGGCAGTCCGGCGCTGTGATTCAGGATCATCCGTACCGTTATATCTTTGTACCGAGGATCAGCCATGGTGAATTCCGGGAGGTACATCGAGAGGGGCGCGTCGAGATTCACGAGATTCCGGTCGACGAGAATCATGGCGGATGCCGCCGCGAACATTTTGCTCACGGACCCTATGCCAAACATGGTGTTCGCGTTCGCGGCGCTCTTGGTTTCCTTGTCGGCGAGCCCGAACTGTTCCACCCACACGAGCCCGCTTTCATCGACGAGCGCCGCGGTCAACGCGGACCCGCCCGAGGCTTTCATGACGGATACGGCCGCCTTGCGCCCGGCCTCGGCTATCCGCGCGGTTTGCTCGGCCGTGTAGGAAGGCAGGCTCGACAATGGCTTCGTCGAGCTTGAGCTCACCTCAATCCGCGCGACGTTGCCGGGGGCGCCGAAGATGGCCAGGTATCCGCCGCCGGCGTCCACCGTATCGGAATCGAGGTCTCTCAGGATGAAGTCGGCATCGTAAAGCTTGATAGCGCGGGCTCCGCTTACGCTAAAGCGGGTCTCGGCGGGCAGATGGCGCCATTCGGCATAGCCTTCGGGGCCGATCGGAACAAGGCTTTCGCCGAATTTCAAGGTTGGCACGGAATCGAGCGGACGATAGAGGGTGCTGGTCTGGCGAAGCCATTCCTCCCCATTTCGTTCGCTCATATTCAGGTCGAACAAATCCCTTCCATTGACGAGCGGGATGAGGATAAACGATCGGGATTCTTTATCGCCCCCTTCGAGGCCGGGTTTGGTTGTCATCATTCCATCGGCGCCTGAGAATACGACGTACCCTTCGGCTCCCTCGATCCCCTCAAGCCAAGCTCGCGGATCCGTCCCGGCCCCAAGGTAATCCTCGGCTTCGGTATAATTGACGGGAAGCCAGGCTTTTCCCAGCCTTTTTTGCCAGGCGGGGGAAAGGGCAGCCTCGGGCTCTAGCTTCTGGGCAAACAACATTTTCGTCTGGTACCAGCCATTTTCGCTCGGCATGCGGAGAGCCAGATAGTCTCTGCCATCCGCGACCATCCAGCTTATGTCGACGGGAGGGGCGCCGTCGCCTGAAGCGGAGAACCACCCGTCATCGCGGTAGGTCATCCCCTCAAGGGCGTTTGCCCACCCATTAAGGGTGTAGCCTTGCATGGAAAGGACGCCTTCCGCGCTGAGATTGATTTTGTAGACCTTGTTGAAGGTAGAATAGATTCCTGGCATGTTTTTGATGAGTTCGGCGGGGAGCGTGGCTATCGGGCGGGCTGCGGCAGGGGCTGGAGCCGGCACAGCCGCGAGCCGACCTTTCTCCACAAGCGCGCGCGCCAATACTCTTTCCGCGATCGTGGTCGACGTGCCCGAATTGACGCCCGAGGCGCCTGTCACCGCGACCGAGATGCCTTCGTCAGGCAGCACGATGAGCACTGAGCCGTAGGAATTAGTGTCGCCGCCTTTTTCCCAAGCCAAAAAGCCCAAGGCGGCCATTCCCGGCTGGCTGACGCTATCCCATCCGAGGCCGTAGCGGAAGGAATCGCCACGCAGCGGATTGAAGGTATTCGCCGTCTGGTCCACGGCCATCGCCGCCACAGACGTGGAAGACAGAATCGTCTTCCCCTGCAGCGAACCTTTTTCGATGAGCATCGCCGCGAAACGGGTCAAATCCGATGGGGTGGAATAAAGACCGCCCGATGCCAGCGGCCCCAGGTATTCCTGCCCGGAGAACTGATCCCCCTTGTATGCCTTCGCGAAGGTTCCTTCGGGAAAGGGGGCGAGGGGATAGCGCGAATGGTTCATGCCCAATGGAGCCAATAGTTCCTTAGCCACGAATTCCGTGAAATCCAAGCCCGTCATCGCCTTTACAAGGAGCTCCACCATGGTAAAGCCGTCGTTGGCATAGACGTTCATCCAACCCGGCTCGTGTTTTAGCCGGGATTCCGCGAGCGTGGCTTCGATTTGCTCAGGGTAACCCTTTATCGGCGCGCGGCTTATCCCGTTTCTATAATCGGTGCCGGGGAATCCCGCGGAATGGTTGAGGAGCATGCGCACGGTAATCTTCTCGTAACCGGGCGTGGCCATGCGAAACTCAGGGAGATAGCGGACAAGAGGCATGTCGAGCTGGATGAGACCTTTGTCCACGAGGATCATGGCCGCCGCGGTCGCGAACATTTTGCTGGTGGAGCCGATGCCGAACATGGTGTCGGCGGAGGGCGCTTTTCCGGCTACCTTATCCGAGAAACCATACTGGCCGGCCCAGACCGTGCCGGCCCCATCGCCAAGGGCTATGCTTACCGCGGAGCCTCCCGTGGCTCGCAGCGCCTGCTCGGCGGCTTCGCCCGCTTCCTGGGCGATGACGGCGAGCTGACTTGTCGAGAAGGAGGGGGCGGGCGAGGCGCTTTGCTGAGCCGAAGCTGGAAGGATTCCGCCGGCTAATAAAAATGCCGCCATCAGAAGGCTTAAGCTGGATATCCTGCGGTGAAGAATCCGATTCATGCGCTGTATCTCCTATTTTAAAATGATAGCGAATAACGCGCGCCATCCGCCTATGCACCAAAAGAGTATGCGATGCGCGATACTCATAGCGCAATCGCGCGAATCAAAAATCAGGGGGAAAGCGCGGAATATCAGGGCCTTCTCGCTTTCCGCCGCATAGTATCGTAGACTTCATGGAAGCGAAGCCTAAGAATGCCATCGCTGGGTAGGTGTGGGAATGGATTCGTTGAGAAGCGGTTATTGCCTCGTTCTTTCAGGCGGGGGGGCGAAAGGCGTGTACCATCTCGGTGTCTGGAAGGCTCTGCGCGAGTTGGGAGTCGAAGTGCATGCGTTCATAGGCACTTCCATAGGGGCCGTCATCGCGGGATTGCTGGCCCAGGATAGAGAGGATTCCCTGGATGATCTCAGCGAATCCATCACCATGGATTCCATTATCGCTTTGCCGGAGCCTTTCGCGGGAAAGGGGAACAAGAATGCCGGCCTCGAATCCCTTTCGAGGGCGCGGGAACTCTTCCGCTCCCTCCTGGAGAATAAAGGCCTGGACACGAGCCCCTTGCGGCGCCTGCTCGCGTCGCTCATCGATGAGAAGGCGATCAGGAATTCCGGGAAGGACCTCGGCATCGTCACGATCAACCTCAGCAATCTCGCGCCGAGAGAGATATTCATCGAGGAAATGGAGGAAGGCTCCATAATCGATTATCTCATGGCGAGCGCCGCTTTCCCCGGTTTCCATCAACCCGACATCAAAGGCAATAAATATATGGACGGCGGCGTTTTCGACAACATTCCCTATGGCATGGCGAGGCAAAGGGGATACCGGAGGATCATCGTCTCGGATATATCCGGTCTCGGGTGGAACAGAAGGCCGGACATTGAAGGGAGCCTCACCGTCTACATCAAGAATTCCATCAATATGGGCGGCGTCCTCGATTTTGACCGCCAATTCATGAAAGATTTCGAGAGGCTGGGCTATCTCGACACGATGCGCGTTTTCGGGAGGATGAAAGGGTATTCCTTTTTCATTGAGCCCGATGAGAAGGCCGAATTTATTTTCTCGGAAAAGCGGGGAGCGTCGCGGAACCCGAAAACGCCATTTCCGAAGGCCATGCGCTACGATAAGGATTTGCTGTTGAGGTATCTGGAATGCGCCGCTTCGATTGTCGAAGTGCCCCGGATTGCCGGCTACAGTTATGAGGATTTGGCCGCGGCGATCGAACGGAACAGGCGGGACGATGAAAATAAAATCGCCGATCTGCTGGAGGGCAACGCCGACAAGAGAGCGGCCATCGTCGCGATGCTTAAAGAATCGATGGCCAGCAGGAGTTTTAAAGGCAGCCCGTATTATTATTTCAGGATGATGGAGGAATTCCTGCCCAGGGCGGCGGGAGCGGTATTGCGCAGGGCTCTCGTGGGTATATTCCCGGAACTGCCTTCGGGAATCGCCTATCTCCGATCGGACGAATAGAGCGAAGGCAGCTGGCGTCGGCGCCTCCAAGCGGCTATAGTGGCAGCAAGCATCTCCCAACACCGGAGCGAAGTGATATGGATCAGAAAAAATTGAGCGTAGGCACGAAACTGGGGTTCGGAGCCGCCGACCTGGGCGGCAACCTGTTTTTCACGGCAATGGGTTTCTGGACCCTCAACTATCTCACCGATACGGTGGGGCTCGCGGCCGCCGCCGCCGGGGCCGCGGTCATGATAGGCAAATTATGGGATGCCGTGACCGATCCCATGATGGGATTTATATCGGATCGCACGCGAAGCCGCTGGGGAAGGCGCAGGCCCTATCTGCTGTTCGGCGCCGTGCCTCTCGCTTTGACCATGTGGTATTTCTTCACCTCGCCGAAAGCGGGGAGCCAAGCCTGGCTCACCATTTGGGCGGCCCTGGCGCTCTGCGCCCTCAACACCGCGTATACGATCATCAATATCCCGTACTCTTCCCTCACGCCCGAACTCACGAAGGACTACAATGAGCGTTCCTCCCTGAATGGCTATCGCTTCGGTTTCGCGGTCATCGGCACGATTCTGGGGGCCGGGGCAGTACTTCCCCTCGTGGGCTTCTTCGGGACCAACCGAGCCGCCGGCTTCTCCTTCATGGGCGCGGTTTTGGGCACCTTGATGGCGGCGAGCACCCTTGTCACCTTCTTCGCGGTGAAGGAACCGGACCATAGTCATGAACCGATACCGACCGAGAAGTTCTTCCCCACCTTCCTTTCGGTTTTCAAGAACAAGCCTTACGTGATTCTCCTCTTTACCTACGCGCTCAATCTGACGGCGCTCAACTTCGTCCAAGGAATACTTGTCTACTATTTTAAATATATTTACAGGAACGAGGCCTTAACTACCCTCGCGATGATACTGCTTCTCGTCACCGCGATGATCTGCATCCCCCTGTCAGTCAAAGTCTCGAAGCATATCGGCAAGAAGCGCACCTATCAGATATGTTTTGCCGTGCTTGCTTCGGCTTGCCTCATCATCTATCTTTTCGGCCATCGCCTCGGTTCCAGCTTTTTCCTCGTGATGATGGTGTACGCGGGCATCGGCGTCGGCTTCGGTTATGTGGCCCCCTGGGCCATGGTCCCTGACGCGATCGAGTTCGACGCCGTGCGCACGGGCAATCGCAAGGAAGGAGCCTTCTACGGCATGTGGACCTTTACCTCCAAGGTGGGTACTTCCCTCGCCATCGCCCTCACGGGAGCGATATTGGGGGCCGCCGGCTACGCCGCGAATTTGACTGAGCAAAGCCCATCGACGCTTGGAGCGATACGTCTGATAATCGGCCCGATTCCCGCCCTGGTCTTCATTCTCGCCATCGTCCTCATCGAGCGCTATCCGATCGATGAAAAAACCTACGTTCGCTTCATGGAGGAGCATTCAAAATCCTGAGCGCGGGCGCTATGATGGGAGCTGTTGGAGGAATACCGTGGAAATTCCCTGCAAATGGCGGGAGGTGGGTGGCAAGCCGCTCGCGGATTGCCGCATTTTTACCCTGACAGAGAGCGACAGGGAAACCTGCGATGGCAGAAAGAGGGGCGCCTTTTTTCTCATGAACGCCCCCGACTGGGCGGGTGTCATCCCCGTCGTGGATACGCCTGAAGGCCGGAGCTTTGTCATGATCCGGCAATTCCGCCATGGAACGGGCAGAGTATCGGTGGAATTCCCCGGCGGGGCCATCGATCCGGGGGAGGATCCCGGTAGGGCCGTGGCGAGAGAGCTTCTCGAGGAAACAGGATACAGGGCGGAAATGATACTTCCGCTCGGCGATCTCTCACCCAATCCGGCATTCATGACGAATACCTTCCATGCTTTTATCGCGGAGGGCTGTTATCTCGAGAGGCCCCAGGCGCTCGACGAAAACGAGGAAATCGAGGTGCTTCTCGTCCCTGAGCGCGAAGCGATCGATATGATCGGCGCCGAGGATTACGGCCACGCCCTCATGACGGCGACGCTTTTCTTCTACATGAGGTACAGAGGCTATTCGGAATAATTCGCCCATGCGGCCAATAGTGAAGACGTAAATACGGTTTGCCGCTACTCAGATATTCATTATATTGAGTAGTAATGTACGTGAAAGCATACAGACTTCCGACTTTTTCCATTCTCGATCATCTGGCCATTGAAAACACGCTTATTCAGACGAAAGATCCCGCGGAAAGCCTCCTCCTCTTCTATATCAACGGTCCATCGGTCATCATCGGCCGCAACCAGAATCCTTGGAGGGAAGCCACGCCGGGCACGGGGATTCCCCTGTTCAGGCGCGTGTCGGGGGGAGGAGCGGTTTACCATGATGAGGGCAACCTCAATTGGTCGCTGATTGTGCCCCGACCCATGCATTCGCAGGAGGCGGAGCTGGCAATGATGGCCGCCGCGATTTCCGCGCAGGGATTCGATGTGGTGCCGGGGCCGCGCGGCGGCCTTTATTATGGGCCATCATCGAAGCTTGCGGGACGGAAGCTGTCGGGTACCGCCCGGCGATTCAACACTAAAAATGTGCTTCATCATGGCACGCTCCTCGTGAATACCGACATGAAAATGCTCGAGGCGAGCCTTGGCGGAATCGAAACAATCAATGACTCTTCCTTGCCTTCGGCAAGAGCCTCCCCCGCGAATTTGTCGGCCTTGAATCCGAAGATCGAAATGGAGGAGCTGATTGCCGGCATTTCTCGCGCGCTCACAGGCTCTGTCCCGGGATCATTGTCCGCCTCGATGGTCGAAGCATCCTACCTGGAAAAAGAGAAGGCCGTTCTTTCTTCACCGGAATGGGTCTTTGGCGCCACGCCTCCGTTTTCGGTTCTGCTCCACTTCGAGAAGGAGAATTTTATCCTCAAGGTCGAAAAGGGCATGATTCGTGAGCTCTGGAGTGAACCCTACGGCGCTTCATCGCCCTCAACCGGCCTTAAAGAATTGTCCCGGCATATAGGTTTGCCTTTTTCCCTTTCACGCTTTGAGGAAATGCAATCCATCGCCGCGGCGAGCGGATGAAGCAAGGAGATCATATGAAAGATGAATCTGCGCTGAGAAAAATAAAAGATTTGCTAAGCGAGGTTGGTGTCGGCATTTTCATCACCATAAGTGAAAAAGGGGAACCTTGTTCCCGCTGGATGACGCCGGCTTTTCTTCCCCGCCTGCCGGGCGCGCTCTATGCCGTGACCTCGAAAGAGTATCGCAAGGTCAGGCATCTGGAAGCCAATCCCAATGTATCCTGGATGTTCCAATCCGCTTCGCTGGACAGGATCGCCACGCTGACGGGGACAGCCGGAATCGTGAAGGATCCAAGCCTCGCCGCCGAAGTCCTCGAAGCTATCGGCCCTCATCTCGAGGTATTTTGGACTTATATGGGCGATCCCAAAAAGCTTATCGTCATCGAGACGCGCATCGAATCGGCGAGCTGGTTTAAGCCGCTCGGTGGCGGCAACTTCAAGGAGGAGGCCAGCTATGAGTAAGGTGAGCAAGCTCTCCTTCCCCAAGGAGGTACTTCTTGGAATGCTGGACACGATGCAGCGTATCCGGGCTTTCGAGGAAAAAGCCGGCCAAATGTACGGGCTCAGGAAAATTGGCGGATTTTGCCACCTCTACACCGGTCAGGAAGCGGTGGCGGTTGGAGCGATTTCCACCCTTGATCTCGCAAAAGACTATGTCCTCACGGCATATAGGGATCATGGCCACGCGCTTGCCTGCGGCCTCGATCCTAAAGCGATCATGGCCGAGCTGTTCGGCAAGGTTACGGGCGTGTCGAGAGGGAAGGGCGGGTCAATGCACCTATTCGATCCGGAACGCCATATGTTGGGCGGAAACGGGATCGTGGGCGCCCAGATCCCGATCGCGACGGGCGTGGCCCTCTCCCAGGCTTATCAAAAATCGGGAGGCGTCACGCTTTGCTTTTTCGGCGACGGGGCCTTTCATCAAGGCGCCCTCCATGAAAGTTTTAACCTTGCGCGAATTTGGAATCTCCCTATTGTCTATATCGTCGAGAATAACCAATGGGGTATGGGAACAAGCTGGAAAAAAGTCTCAGCGCAGTCCGATTTCTCAGCGACCGCCGCCGCTTACTCGATGAAGGGTTACGCCTGCGATGGCATGGATGTGGTCGCGGTCAGGGAGACGGTAGCTGAGGCGGTAGCCGAAGCACGATCCGGCAACCCCGCTTTTATCGAAGCGCGAACGTATCGCTATAAAGGCCATTCGATGAGCGATCCCCAGAAATACCGAACGCGGGATGAGATAGATATCTACAGGAAAAGGGATCCCATACTCTTTCTCAAGGGGAGAATGGAAGATGAAAAACTCCTTTCTCCCAAGGAATGGGATGAGCTTTCCGCTCGCGTCGACGCGGTGATCGAAGAAGCGGTGAGCTTCGCTGAATCGAGCCCGGAGCCGGCATTGGGCGAGCTCTATGCCGACCTGCTGGCGTAAGGAGTTCGAAATGGCTGAACTGACCTACAGGGAAGCGCTCAATCGGGCGCTGGACGAGGAGATGGCACGGGACCCCAAAGTATTCCTTATGGGCGAGGAAGTTGGCGAATACGATGGCGCCTATAAGGTATCGAAAGGGTTGTTGGCGAAATATGGGTCGGAGCGAGTACGCGACACGCCGATTTCGGAATTGGGATTCACGGGGCTCGGGGTAGGGGCGGCGATCGCCGGTCTCCGTCCGGTTGTTGAGTGGATGACGCACAACTTTGCTTTTCTGGCTATCGACCAAGTTGTCAATAACGCGGCCAAGATGCGCCAGATGTCGGGCGGCCAACTTTCCGTACCTATCGTGTTCAGAGGACCCAACGGCCCTGCCGAATATCTGGCCGCCCAACATTCGCAGGACCTGGCCGCTTACTGGGCCCATGTGCCAGGCCTCAAGGTACTCGCCCCGGCTACTCCCTCCGATGCCTATGGGCTGTTGAAAAGCGCGATACGGGACAACAATCCCGTGGTTATCCTGGAGTCTGAGATTATGTACTCCTGGAAGGGAGAGGTTCCCGACAATGAATTTCTCGTCCCCATAGGAGAGGCGCAGGTGGCGAGGGAGGGAACCGACCTCACGATAATCACCTACTCAAAACCGCTCAAATTAGCCTTGGAAGCCGCCAACCTTCTCGCGAAAAAAGGTATTGAGGCCGAAGTCGTGGATCTGCGCAGCTTGAGGCCTTTGGATGAGGATAGCTTGTACGCCTCGGTCAGGAAGACAGGGCGCTGCATTGTGGTGGAAGAGGCCTGGCCCGTCGCGAGCGTCGGCTCGCACATCGCATGGCTGGTTTCTAAGAATTGCTTCGATATTCTGGATGCGCACGTTGAGCTTGTATCCGGGGAGGATGTCCCGATGCCCTATAACCACACCCTCGAACTCGCCGCGCAGCCTTCGATCGAGAAGATCATCGGCGCCGCGAAGCGGGTCTTGTACAGGGAGGATCTCTGATATGTCGCAGAAGCTCATGATGATTGCCCTTTCCCCGACGATGACGGAAGGGACGATCGCCGCGTGGAAAAAAAACGAAGGTGAAGCGTTTGCGGCGGGAGACCTTCTGTGCGAAGTGGAAACCGACAAAGCCAGCATGGATTATGAGGCGCCCACATCGGCAGTTTTGCTCAAGATCCTGGTGCCCGCAGGCGGCAAGGCGAGTGTGGGGCAGACTATCGCTATCATTGGAAAAGCCGGGGAAGAACCTATGTCGCCGAATGAGCCCGCTCCGCAAGGTTCGCAGGAACCCGAAGCTCCTGCCGCTGAGGTGGAATCGCCGATCGTGAAAGCTTCTCCGCAAAAAGAGGAATCGCCCATCGCGACGATCGCGCATAGGATGCCGCTAGCCCCGGCTTCGTCCTCGCCTTCTTCCCCGCTCGCGAGAAAAACCGCTAGGGAATTAGGGGTTGATATAAGAATGGTCCGTGGATCGGGCCCCGAAGGCAGGGTTGTCGAGAAGGATGTCAAAGCCTTTTCCGAAAGAACCTCAACCGGCGTCATTGGCTCGGCCGCAGCCGAGCGGGGCGAAGGCCTGTCGCCGGCAACGAGAGGGAATGTCCCTGCTCGCCCCTCGCCCATCGAGAAACCGGTTTCCGGAAAACGCGCCATAATCGCCAAGCGCCTGAGCGATTCCTTCTTCAGCGCGCCCCACTACTACCTCAAGAAGCAGATACTCGCGGAAAATCTCGCGATGGCGAGGGCTGCCGTCAACGCGAAAAGTGAAACCCACATTTCGATCAATTCCATTATCGTAAAATTGGCTGCCGCAGCCCTGGTCCGCCATCCCGAGATGAATGTATTCTGGAGAGGCGACAAAATAGAACAGAGGGAAGCGATCGATATCGGCCTGGCAGTGGCGCTTCCCGACGGGCTCATCACCCCCATCGTTCGGGATTGCGCGGCAAAGGGAATTCTCCAGATCGACGCGGAATTCTCGGCTCTTATCGAGAAAGCCAAGGGAAAGGGCCTTTCCCCCGACGAATATGAAGGCGCCGGCTTTACCCTGACCAACCTTGGCAGTTTCGGAATCGATGAATTCACGGCGATAATCAATCCGCCCGGATCGGCGATATTGGCTGTCGGCGCGATGATAAAAAGGCCGGTTGTAGGTCCCAACGACTCGATTCTGGCGGCGAGGACAATCGCGCTGACGCTTGGATGCGATCACAGGACGATCGATGGGGCGATAGGCGCGCGTTTCCTGGCCGATTTGGCTTTGATGCTGGAGGATCCTTTCCAGGCTTTGCTTTAAAAAATTGCGATTTTCAGGAAATCAGGCGATACTGGCGATTGAGGATAGCGAAGCAAGGAAAAACAACGGCGGGAGTGTTCATGATGAAAGAAAGAGCGTTCGATGTCGTCATTCTCGGCGCTGGCCCAGGAGGCTATGTCGCTGGCATTAGGGCAGCCCAGCTTGGCTTGAGCGTGGCAGTCGTGGAGAAGGATTCGCCCGGCGGAGTATGCTTGAATATTGGCTGCATTCCATCGAAATCGCTCATCCATCAGGCGACTCTTTTCGATGAAGGTAAATCCCTGTTGGAGAGGCTAGGGGCGAAGATCGATCTTTCGGGACTCGAGTATGCTAAGGTTTGGAAGTCTTCCAGGCTCGCCGCGGACAGACTTTCCAAGGGTGTGCAATTTCTTCTCAAGAAAAACAAGGTCGAGCTTATCAAAGGCTTCGGGGTCCTTTCCGATTCGCGTGGCATACTCGTCGATAATGGTGGGGAAAAGGAAATGCTGCGCGGCAAGGCGCTGATCCTCGCCACTGGATCGCGGCCGCGATCGCTTCCCGGATTCCAGATGGATGAGAAAACGATTCTTTCCTCCACGGGTCTTCTAATGTCCAACCAGCTTCCATCGAGCATAGTGATCTTGGGCGCTGGAGCGATCGGCATGGAATTCGCTTATATACTTCGCGCTTTCGGCGTCGATGTCACTGTCGTAGAGCTTCTGGAGCAAGTCCTTCCGCTCGAGGACGTGGAATCCGCAAAAATTGTTGAAAAGGCGTTCCTGTCCCGAGGGGTGACTATCCACACCTCCGCAAAGGCGGAGAAGCTTTCAACGGTTGGGGGAAAGGCAGAAATGTCGGTCGTGCTCAAGGACGGAAACGCCGTGGTGCTAAGCGCCGAGAAGGCGCTCGTATCGGTAGGGAGAGCTCCCAACACAGAGAATATAGGCCTCGAATCGCTTGGTATAAGGATGACGAGAGGCTACCTAGAAACCGGCGATTTCTATGAAACATCGGCCGCCGGCATCTACGCGATAGGCGATATCACCACCCAGCCCCAGCTTGCCCATGTGGCGTCGAAAGCGGGGGAAATAGCCGCGGAGCATATAGCCCATGTGCTCAAGGGCGGTCCCGAACCCAGGGAGTCCAGAATAAATCCCTATACAATACCAAGCGCTGTGTACTGCGAACCGGAAGTGGCTTCCTTTGGGCTTTCCGAGAAAAAGGCCAAGGACCTGGGCTTGCGCTTCGAGGTGGCCAGATTCCCCTACAGGGGCATTGGCAAGGCTGTTGCGACCGAAGTACCCGAAGGGCAGGTGAAGCTGCTCTTCGCGCCTGATACGGGGGCAATACTTGGAGCGTCCATCGTAGGAGCCGGCGCGACGGAAACGATTCATGAGCTACTGCTCGCTTCATCGGCGGAACTTACGCTCGAGGATGTCGCCGAGATGATCCACGCCCACCCAACGCTCTCCGAGGGAATCATGGAAGTAGCAAAAGCCGGATTGGGACGGGCGATTCATGCTTGAGCATCTGCTCAAGCATCTTGCCTTGACAGCGTCATTTCAGGATGATTATGATCCACGGAATTGCAGCCATAAATAGTGTGATAAAAAGTGAAAACTAAAAGTGTAAGATTTTATAAACGTCTCATTCTTGCTGCCGTGGCTCTGCTAATAATAGCTCTAATCGCGTTGTGCGTCGCTCTTGCGGTCAGCAATTCCATGATGCGAAAAAAGCTCGATTCGACCGTCATGCTCTCCGATGACGTGGTTACGGTGGGCGCCACTCAGCTGGAGTCGGCGGGCGTATCGCGAGAAAGTCCCGTCCTTGGCTATCAAATGCTGTATCCAGATTTCAAGACCGGATTTTATGGCTTCAATGAGGATCTAGCCGGAGATAAAACCGTTTTCCTCACCTTCGACGATGGACCTTCCACAGGGACCGACAAGATTCTCGATGTGCTTAAGGCGCATGACGTGAAGGCGACTTTCTTTATAAACGGAAAGACGAACCGCCTGCTCAGCGACAAGTTGAAACACATCGCGAATGCCGGCCACGCGATCGGGATGCACAGTTATTCGCATCGCTACAATGTCATTTACGCGAGCATGGAGAATTTTCTCGATGATTTCCACAGGAATTTCCTCTATATCAAATCGGAAACTGGGATCGAACCCGCGATTCTCAGGTTCCCGGGCGGCAGCATAAATATCTTCAATTTGGCCAGCTATCAATCGATCATCGCCGAGGTCCTCAGGCGGGGCTTTATCTACTATGACTGGAATGTCAGCGCGGGAGACGCTATCGCTGGCGCGACGACTCAGAGTATCATCGAAAACGTCATCAATGGAGTGCATTTGTGTTGGGGTCCCGCCATCGTGCTCATGCACGACAACGGGAAAGCGGCTGTAAGCGAAGCGTTGGGTGCCATCATCGATTCGCTCGCCGGAGAGGGCTATGAGTTCAAGATTCTCGACAATTCAATCAAGCCCCCGATGTTCATTTACCCGGATTGACGGAAAACCTGGATGCAAGGAGGAAGGCGATGAAGAAGCAAGGCAATTTTTCAAGAGCCCTCGATGAGTTGATGAACGGCAAATTGTCCGGATCGGACGCCGATAATGGGCAAACGGCCGCGGCAACAGCCGAGTTGGGAGAGGCCGAAGCGCTCGGGTCCGAGGAGCTTGTCCCCCCGCGCCCGGATTTCACGGCGAGCTCCATGGGCTCCGTCCACCGGATCGATCCCCGAGCCGCGGAGGCGGTGATAACTGAAGATATGGTAATCAAAGGCACGCTCAATTCCTCCGCCAACATTTCCATAGCCGGCACGATCCTCGGCGATGTAAGCAGCGAGGGCGATGTGGTGGTAAGAGGCAAGATCGAGGGGAATGTGACGGTGCATTCCCTGTCCATCCAGGCTGGAACGATATGCGGCGATATCATTTCTTCCGGAACCGTCATCATCGCGGAAAATTCTTCGGTCGATGGGAATGTAAAGGCTGACCGGATCGAGATCAACGGCAAGGTAGTGGGGAATCTCGAGTCGGCGACCAAGATTATACTCAATCAGCGTTCGGTCATCGAGGGCAATATTGCCGCGATGGAACTTTCCATGAGCGAAGGCGCTGAGCTCAAGGGAAACGTGAACGTCCGCAAGACCGCCTGAAAGAAGGCCACCGCGCAATCTCCCCGATTTCGCGGTGGCCTTTCCTCGCCCTCTCCCTTCCCAGGTCAATCCATCGTCATAAGCGGGTTCTCGATCAGCGATTTCAGGCTTGCCATAAAGCGCGCGGCGTATGCGCCATCGACAGCGCGATGGTCGGCGGTGATGCTGTATTCTAGGAATTTTTTCGATTCAAAGCCCCCGCCTGTCCCCGCCACTACCTTATCACTCAAAGCGCCCACGGCGAGAATGGCTGTTTGCGGCGGATTCACGATCGCCCGGAATCGCTGGATGCCGAACATCCCCAGATTGGAGAGCGTGATCGTCCCTCCTTCGTAATCCAGCGGCGCGAGCGCTCCGCCTTTCGCTTTCTCCCCGAGCAGTTTCAGGTCGGCGCCGAGAGCTTTGAAACTTCTCATCGCGCAGTCGCGCAGCACCGGAACGACAAGTCCATCGGGCGTATCCATCGCGATGTTGACGTTGACGCTCGCGAAGGTACGCACCTTCCCTTCGCCGATCCACGAGGCGTTGACGAGGGGGTAGGATTGAGCGGCATGCGCGAGCAGCTTCGCGAGGATGGCGGTGAGCGAAACCGGCTCGCCTCCTTTTTTATAGCGTTCCGCGAGGCGAAGGAGAATGTCGGCCTCCGCTTCGTCGTACAGCGTGAATTGAGGTATCGTCGTCCAGCTTTCGGTCATCCTCTCGGCGGCTATTTTCCCGATCCGCGAAAGGAAAACGTCGACGAAGGGCACGTTTGATGCGGGCAAAGAAAGTTTTGCCGCAGGTTTCATAGCAGCCGTGGCGCTCTTGGCAACAGCCCCCGATGCGGGGAGATCCCGTCCGATCACGGCGCCGTCAGGTCCGGTGCCAACTACACTTGCCAAATCGATTCGCAGCGACTCCGCGGCTTTTCTCGCGAAAGGCGAAGCCAGGACGAATCCATCGCTCCGCTTTACGGTTCCCGCCGCGTCGCGAGATGCCATTTCGGCTTTCGCGATGGTCTCGTCTTGGGATTCCTCAATCAAGTCGGCTTTATCGATGAGCTGCGCGGAAGCCTTTTGGGGCGGCAGCTTTGCCACTTCCGGAATTTTTTCGCCCGATGCCGCGATATATCCGACGATCGTTCCGACCGGAACCGTCACTTTTTCAGCGACGATGATTTTGGCAAGCTCGCCATCGACTTGAGCCTCTACATCGATCGTTGCCTTGTCATTCTCGACATCGAAGAGGACTTCGCCCTTCTTTACGGTTTCGCCTTCGCGCTTTTTCCATTCCATGATAAGGCCTTCCGTCATGGTGAGTCCAAGCTGAGGCATTAAAACAGCGGTTGCCATGGCTCATTCCTCCCTGTAGAGGACTTTCTTTACCGCGCGCTTTATGTCGCCCTGATTCGCGGCCACGAAATTCTCGAGGACGGCGCTGAACGGAACGGGCACGTTTTTGGCGCCGACGCGAAGCACGGGAGCGTCGAGATAATAGAACGCCTTTTCCTGGACGCGGGCGGCGATTTCTGCGCCTAGCCCGCCGTTCACGACAGCTTCGTGCGCCACGACGCAACGGTGCGTTTTTCGCACCGAATTCAGGACTGTTTCCTCATCGAAGGGCTTGAGAGTGAGCAGGTCGATGATTTCTACCGATATTCCTTCCTTTTCCAATTCGGCGGCGACTTCCTCGCATTTCTGGACCATTATGGAGTAGGTGACGATAGTGACATCCTTGCCCGGCCTGCGGACTTCGGCTTTGCCTATCGGCGTGAGGTACTCTTCCTCGGGTACGGGTCCTTTCTGTGGATAGAGCATTTTGTGCTCGAAAAAGATTACTGGGTCATTTTGGCGGATCGATGATTTAAGAAGGCCTTTCGCCGTGGCGGGACTTGATGGACTCACAATGATCAATCCAGGTATGTTCTGCAGCCATCCTTCGACGCTCTGGCTGTGCTGGGCGGCGGCTTGCTTGCTTATGCCGTCCGGCGCGCGGATGACAAGAGGGATATTTGCCTGGCCGCCGAACATGTAGCGGTTCTTCGCGATCTGATTGGCCACTTCGTCAAAAGCCACGCCGATAAAATCGGCGAAATGCATGTCGGCGACGGGACGGGTGCCGGTAAGCGCCGCCCCGAGCGCCGCCCCGACGATCATGGTTTCGCTGATAGGCACATCGCGGATCCTATCCCCGAATTCCTCGGGCAGGCCTTTAAACTGACCGAATATGCCGCCTTGGCGCACGATATCCTCTCCGTAGACGAAGACAGTCGGATCTCGGCGCATTTCTTCCTGCATTGCCTCGAGCGTGGCTTGGGAAAAAGTGATGGTTCTCATTTGACTGCCTCCGGGAACTCACGGGGAGAAAAGGAAAAAAGATCGTCCAACGCGTCCTCCGGTTCGGGGAAGGGGCTTTCTTCCGCGTATTTTTCGGCGGCGGCGATTTCCTTCGCGGCTTCATCGTTCATAGCGGCTATTTCAGCGTCATCGATCAGCTTTTTGTCCTTTAGGTACTGCATAAAGCGAGCGATTGGATCGTTTTCGGTGAAATGCTTCTGCACCTCTTCCTTTGTTCGGTACTTTTCCGGATCCCCCACATAGTGCCCTTTTATGCGATAGGTCATGCATTCGAGAATGGCCGGGCCTTTTCCTTTGCGGGCTTCTTCCACGAGAGCCGCGGCGGCGTTGTATACTTCGATGACATTGTTGCCATCCACGGTGTATCCTTCGATGCCGTAGCCCTTCGCGCGGTCCGATACCTTCGCGGCAGAAAGCGCCGCTGCCGTCGGCGTCGTGGAAGCCCATTGGTTGTTTTCGTTCACGAAAATAACCGGAAGCTTCCAGAGCGCGGCGAGGTTGATGCCCTCATGGAAGGTCCCGCGATTAGAGGCGCCATCACCGAAGAAGCAGACGGCGACATCGTCGGTTTTCTTGATCATCGCGGACATGCCCGCGCCGACGGCGATATTGTAGCCGCCACCCACGACTCCATTGGCGCCCAGCATCCCTACCGCGAAATCTGCGATATGCATCGAACCGCCTTTGCCTTTGCAGTATCCGGTTTTCCTTCCGAAGAGTTCGGCCATCATCCTATTGGTTTCGGCTCCCTTCGCTATGGCGTGTCCATGGCCTCGGTGGGTAGAAGTGATGCAGTCCTTTTTCGTTAGGTTGGCCATGACGCCGGTGGCGATGGCTTCCTCGCCGATGTAGAGATGGACGAATCCCGGGATTTTTCTGTTCAGAAAAAGCTCTTCAACGCGCGATTCGAATGCCCGTATTCGAATCATCGTGCGGAGAAGACCGAGCATCCCATCGCGCGAGAGCGATGAAAACTTATTGGGGAATTCCCTCTTCTGAAATGGCATAAATTCCTCCGATTTTCGTGCGGAAATTGGACCTAACTAGAAACGCGGCGTATATAAGCCCGCCGAAACAGGGAGCCAGAGCGACAGCTGCGGTAAAAGCGTTATGAGAACGAGAGCGACGATGGAGATCAGGACCATCGGAATGACATACCGGACCATCTCGTCATTAATGTTGCTTTTAATGATGTTGGAGGTGACGTAGAGGTTGACCGCCACAGGAGGCGTTATCTGCCCGATCGCGAGCGAGATGACAAGAACGACGCCGAAATAGAGCGGGTCGATCTGCAGCTTCAGGATGACCGGCAGAATGATGGGCATGAACACGTAGGTGATGGAGATGGCATCCAGGAACATGCCCGCGATCAGCATAACGACGTTGATAAGCATAATAAAGACCATCGGATTCGTTGTTAGGCTCTGGACAAGTTGGGCGGCGGCGTCGATGACGCCGAGGGTTGAAGCCGCCCAGGAAAAAATGCCCGCCATCGCCACGACGAACATGACGACCGCCGAACCGACGACAGTATCCGAAAGCGCCGAGATGATCACGTCGAGGGTAATGGTTCTATAAACGAAAAGCCCAACGAAAAGGGCGTAAAATACTCCGATGATCGCTGATTCTGTCGGTGTTGCGATTCCCGCGTAGATCGAGCCGAGGATGATGACGGGAGCGAAAAGAGCCCATATTGATTCGAGGAAAGCCTTGCCTAGTTCCTTGGGGGTTCCTCTTTGCGTGGTACCCCTGAAGTTCTTTTTCTTCGCGACGATATACACCATGATGATGAGAAAAAGCCCTACAATGATCCCGGGAATTATACCGCCAAGGAAAAGGGCGCCTACCGAAACATCAGTGAGGTTTCCATAGACGATGAAGGCGATGGAGGGAGGGATGATGATAGAAAGCCCCGCGCCCGCCGCGATGGTGCTCGCGGAAAAATATTTATTGTAGCCTTCCTTGATCATTGTCGGGATGAATACCAGTCCTAGCGCCGCGGCGGTCGCCGGGCCCGATCCCGAAATGGCTCCCCAGAAAATGCAGGTGACCACGGCGGCTATAGCGAGACCACCGGTCGCGCGCCCGACGAGGAGGATGACGAATTTCGATATGCCATCGACGATGCGCGACTTCTCCATGAGCACCCCTGCCAATATGAAGAAAGGTATGGCGATGAGCGGGAACTTGGAGATGTTCGCCTCGAAGTTGCGCGATATCATCGCGGTGCCGAGATCGAACTTGAGGATGGCGCCAATGGCCGCCGTTCCAAGCGAGAGCCCGATGGGAGTCCCGATCACGATGAGGACGACAAAAACGCCGAATACGATAAGGCCAGCCATTATTTGCCCCCTTCGGCCGAACTGGCGCTCGTGGTGCTTTCCTTGCGGATGCTTCGCAGGGTGCTTGCGATGATCTCCTTCACGACGAAGAGGGAGAAGATCGGCGTGCCGAGACTGTAGATCCAGGTTGGTATATTGAGGGCTTCCGATGTCGTATGGTAGAAAGTCATGTTTTTGTAGATTTCCTTGCAGGAGTTGGCGATGAGAAACCCGAAAACGACAAGGCCGATGAGGCCTGAAATCGCGGCGGATATTTTCTTCAGCTTCGGCGGGAATTTGTCATAGAGGTTTGTCATCTGAAGATTGGAGCCCCTGCGAAAGGCCATCGCTATGCCGAGCAAAGTGATCCATACGAAAAAGTTGACGGTTATTTCCTCGCTGAAGGCAAAGCTCGCCTTGAAAAAATAGCGGTTAATTACGTTTATAAAGGTGATAAGGGACATGATCGCGAGAATCGCCGCCCCGATCAACTCATCCAGCTTGTACTTCTTCTTCTCTGCCATGAAATGCTCCAGTATTTGCTAAACCTTCGTTGACTGGCAATCATGCAGAGCGAAGGTCTGAGTCAAGAATAGGATTCCGGGATGCAAGTCGGCGTCCCGGAATCCTACGTGATCAGGCTTTGCGCCTTATTTTTTCATATCCTCGACAGCGGCATCGTAGATGGCCTTGCCGATTGTGGGCACCCATTTGTCGTAGATGGGGGCCAGCTTGTCCTTGAATGCCTGCATTTGGGCGGGAGTAAGATCCGTGAAGATCATGCCCTTGGCCTTTGCTTCAGCGAAGGGGTCAACGGCAGTGACGCCGTACTTGCTCTTCAGGAGGTTGATGGACTTCGTGCCATCAAGATAGGCGCGGGCAAGCGCCTTTTCATAATCGGCCGCTTCGATCGCGGCTTCCTGGATGGCTTTCTGGATATCGGCGGGGAAGGACTTCCACACTCTTTCATTCACGCCGAAGACGAGGGGGTCAAGGACATAGTACCAGTTGGTCATGTACTTGTGGTATTCCCAGATCTTGACGACCGTGAGGACTGATTTGGGATTTTCCTGTCCGTCGACGACGCCCTGCTGGAAGGCGGTGACCGCGTCCGCCCAACTCATGCTGACGGCATCAGCGCCGAGAGCCTTAAACATATCGATGAATATTGGCGTTCCGACAACGCGGAACTTGAGTCCTACCATGTCCTGCGGGGTTTTTATCTCGCGTTTGGAATTAGTGATTTGCCTGAAGCCGTTTTCGCCCCACGCCATGAACTTGATGCCGCCCTTTTCGAATTCCTTTATTATCATCGCGCCGGCCTTGCCGTTTTCGATTTGGTCGACATCGTCATAGCTAGGCATAAAGAATGGAAGGTTGAAGAGGTTGAAGGGTTTGATGACGCTCGCGGCGTTGATCGTGGAATCGACGACAAAGTCGATGCTGCCGTCGGCGACCGCCTGGTACCAGTTAGTTTGCTTTCCGGCAAGAAGGGAAGAACCGAAATAGGGCTTTACGATTACCTTGCCGCCGGTTTTTTCCTTGACGAGATCAGCCCAACGCTGGGCTCCAACACCCCAGTCGTAGAGCGGGCCGACGTTGACTTGCATCGTGTACTCGGCTTTTGGCTTGAATGTAGCCTGGCCGTAGACTTGAGCTGCCGCAAAGACGAGCAGCACCGCCAATCCGAGCGCTGTAATGAACCTTGAAGTTTTCATATTCGCCTCCACATTATTTTGTAGCACCTCTCAGGGAAGCAGTCAAATGAAAATGTATCCTTATGCATAGAAACAGCCTGTTTATGCCTTCAGATTCTTCATCATTCCCTGGTAGCGTTTCCAAGGGGCAAAGCCCACCCTGGCATAAAATCGTTCCTGGTCCGTCCAATCGATGACCGCATTTCGGGCTCCACGCGCTTTCAGCGTGCCAAGCGACTTCCTGAGTAGGATCAAGCCCAAACCGGCGCCCCGATACGCCGCATCGATGCCGATTGGCCCGAGCGCGGCCGCGTTTGGGCCGAGAAGACCTCGCCAGTAGAGACCGGGGCTGAGCAGTGGGCTGTCGGAGCTGCAGAGCCTGGCGAAGCCGATGACCGTATTATCCGCCTTCCTTGTCAGAAGGGCGAGATCTTCGTCCCTCAAGCCTGAGGAAAAGGCTTCGGAGATTTCCTGCTCCCAGCGTCCGGGAAAAGAGCGGGCGAAGAAATCCAAAACGGCGGCGCGCATCCACGGGGCGCAGAGCGCGAAGCGAGCGCCGGCCGCATTCAATTTCACATCGTCTTCATCGCTGGGGCTTAGGAGGGAATTGATTGAGAGGTCGGCGATGAGGTCCAGCTCGATTGTCTGATTCACGTACTTTTTTTTGGAAAAGAAGGCGATCGCCGATCTGGATCGCGGCGAATCATCGAGCGGAACTCCAGGGAAGAAATGGTGGTAATCCGAGCCGAGGTGAATGGAAGTTGCGCCATTTTCCCTGCACCAACGTTCGGCTGCCTCCAGCAAGTATCCGCCAATGCCTTTTTTTTGCTCGCGAGGGGAAACAAGCAAAAACGAGATGTGCGCCTCTGGTCGAGCTGTACCCTGCCGCCCCCCTCTCGTAAGCTTTGCAAGCGCCATGCCAGAGATGGGCTCCTGTCCTTCGCGGCGCGATACGAAAAGAGCTTTTTCATCCATTTCTCCCGCCAGCGCCAACTGGCGGAATAGTCGATCATCCAGAGGGAAACTGTCTCCCATGCAATCGTTCCATAGCGAAATGACCGATTCGGCGACCTTTTTCAGCTCACAACGCAGAATTTTTACACGCATATCTAGGATGAATATGAAATATTGTTTCAACTAAATGTCAATAGTGATATTTTTTCTTGCCTTCGCTAGAAAACCGGTTTATACTACCCCCTCAATGAAAAACGATGCCTATGCCACTGAAGATGGCAAGACTGCCCTAAAGCGCAAAATCGGACAAATGCTTGCCATAGGCTTCCCTTCAGGTGCGGAGGGGATGGCATCGCTTCGCCATGTTGTCGAAGCGACATTTGCCGGCAACGTCATCCTTTTTTCCCGCAACACTCCCGATGCTGAGGCAACTCGATCGACAGTCGCCCAGCTCAGCTCCATCATCGAGTCGGCAACAGGATTCGCCCCCCTCGTCGCCATCGACCAGGAAGGGGGGATAGTCGCGAGATTGCGGAAAGGCGTTACTCCCTTGCCCGGCGCGATGGCCCAAGCGGCAGCCTGCATGGGAGGGAACGCTGAGCTCGGCGATATAGAAAAGCTCGGAAAGGTATGTGGAAGAGAACTCGCGGCGCTGGGCATACTTTGGAATCTCGCCCCCGTGGCCGATGTCAACATCAATCCGAAAAACCCTGTTATCGGCGTGCGGAGCTACGGTGAAGACCCCTATCGAGTGGGGGAATTCGCTTCAGCCTTCGCTCGGGGATTGAGGGAAAGCGGCGTCGTTGCCACGGCAAAGCATTTCCCTGGCCATGGTGATACAAGCATAGATTCCCATCTCGATATCCCCCTCGTGCCGCACGAGCTCGAACGATTGGAAAAGGTGGAGCTTCTTCCGTTTAAGCGTCTCATCGCGGAAAACATACCCGCCATAATGACCGCCCATGTACGATTTCCGGCGGTGGAGCCCGATCTCCTGCCAGCGACACTTTCCGCGCGCGTGCTGGAAGGGCTCCTGCGGCGCGATATGGGCTTTGAGGGCATCATCTGCAGCGATTGCATGGAGATGAGGGCCATCACCGACCATTTCCCGAATCCCTATGTCATGGCGGTAAAGGCTGGCGTCGATATCCTATTCATCAGCCACACGGCCGAACGGCAGATCGAGGCCGCTGATTCGATTTATCGGGCGGTGCTCGATGGCGAGATCCCCGAATCCAGGATCGATGCTTCGGTATCGCGAATCCTTGCCTGCAAGCAGTCATATAGAGGAAATGCAGGGGACAGCGCTTCGGAGGACGGACTGGAAATGGGGCAAGAAGCTTTCGATCTCGCAAACAGGATTTCCCGAGGTTCTCTCACGATTCTTCGCCGAGGAGACGCCAGAGATTTCCGGAAGCCTGATGAAGGGGGCCTCCTTATAGACCTCGCCCCCGCGAACATCACCGGAGCCGAAGACGCCGCCGATCTGCCTTCCATCGCTTCGCGGCTGGATCGCCGGGATACGGCATGGTTTTCACGAAAGCTTCCCATTGATCCATCCACCGGCGAAATCGCGGAAGTTATGGACTACGCACACTCCACCTTGGAGCAAGGCTTCTCGGCCAGGTTGGGCGACGTAGGAGTCGCGGCTGGCGCCGCGAAAATTGGCGCCAAGCCCGCTATCGCCCTTTCACTGATTGCTCCCTTGCTCCATAAGGGGCAAATCGAGTTGCTGATCCAATGCGCCAGGCTGGCGGGCAAGATGAAAACGCGACTATGCGTCGCTTTAATGCGAAGCCCCTACGACGCGGCCGGAATCGCCGAGCTATGTGTCCGCGAGGCGGGCGTTGAACCGATGATTATAGCCGCCTACGAATACACGGACCTTTCCGCCGAGTCGATGGCCGGCTATCTCGCTGGAGAGTTCGAAGCCCGAGGGGTCTGTCCGGTGACTCTGCCCTCATGAACCCGCGGTGTTCGCGAAGCGATGAACCGCGCTGCTTGCAGGCCAAAACCGGCATTTTTGCCGGAGCAGATATCATATGGAGGTACACGATGAAAAAGAGAATCCTGGCGCTCGCTCTTCTGCTGACCCTCGTGTCAGCGCAGGCACTATTCGCCGAAACGCCGGCGCGAGGAGGCATCCTCAAGATGACTCCGTCCAAGCAAGGCGTTCTGCCGAAAAACTTCAACCCTTTCAGCCCGGCCGCCCTGGAGTCGGCGGTAGGCTGCATTTATGAAACGCTCATCTATTTCAATAACGCCGACGGCACGGCCAATCCCTGGCTCGCGGAGAGCTGGAAATGGTCGAGCGATCTTAAGGAAATCACCTTCACCATAAGGCCGGACATAAAATTCAATGATGGCTCCGCCCTCAGCGCCGATGATGTCGCCTTTTCCGCCATGCTGGGGAAAACCAATAAAGCTCTCGATATGTCAGGTCTCTGGTCGGAAGGGCTGGAAAGCGTTACCGCGAACGGCAATAAAGTCTCGTTCAAATTCGCAAGCGTGAACGTGACGACCCTCGAGAAATTCGGTGGCCTTTTTGTGGTACCGAAAGCCGTTTGGTCCAAGGTGCAGGATCCGCTCACCTGGACGGGCAATGATACCCCCGTTGGCTCCGGACCCTTCATGCTCGATCCCGCTTCGTTCAACGAGCAGGCGTACAAGCTCGTGCGCAATCCGATCTACTGGCAAAAGGGCGCCGATGGCAAGCCTCTCCCTTATATCGACGGAATCCAATATATATCGACCACCAACGAACAGATCGCCTTTAAGCTCATGAATGGAGAATATGATTGGGCGGGATATTCCCTTCCCAATGTCGATGCGTATGTAGCGGCCAATCCCGACAACAAGTATTGGTTCCCTGAGGGCAATCTCGTGTTTCTCTACATGAACAACCTCAAGGCTCCCTTCGATAATCCCAATGTCCGCAAGGCCTTCGCCGCCGCTATTTCCCAAAAGGACATCACGCGCAAGATGAGTCCGAGCCCCGTTCCCGCCGACATGACAGCCGTAAAGAAGTCCTTCTCGGCGATCGCCGCCGATGGCAAGGCGAAATACAATATAGCCTATGACAAAGCAAAGGCCAGGAAGCTCCTTGAGGGAGAGGGCTATAAGCTCAACGCCAAGGGACTCTACGAGAAGAATGGCAAGGAACTTTCCTTCAAGCTCTTTGTACCCACCGATTGGACCGACTGGATAGGCGCCGCCGAAACGGTCGCCTCCATGCTGAAGGACATCGGCGTCGAAGCCGTGATCACGCAGAGCGCTTGGCCTGTCCCCTTCCAAACCAGCCTTGAAACCGGGGATTACGACATGGCCGTCAGCTTCATCACAACCGGCACGACGCCCTACTACCAATTCAACAGGTGGCTGTATTCTGCAAACTACGCCGGTCTTGGCGAGAAGGCCAAGGTATTCTCCAATATGAGATACAAGAACGCCGACATCGACAAGAATCTCGAAGCCTATCGATCAGAACCCAATGCCGAAAAGCAGAAGGCTTACATGTCAGCGATAGTTTCGCAGTTCATGAAGGACACGCCCTGCGTTCCGATGTTCTTCAATCCGACCTGGTTCGAATACACGACCAGGAATTTCGTGGGCTGGCCCAGCGCCGATGATCCCTACGCCTGGCCCAGCGTCATCGGCATGCAGAAGATGCCGATTCTGCTGGCGATCCATAAAAAGTAAGCCGATCGGCGTGAATCGGACCCGTATCGTCGATTCCACGCCGCCTTGCGCAGCGGGTACCTGCCAGGGACCGCTGCGCCTGATTTTGCGCCATATAGTGCGCGCACGCTTTCGGGGAGCCCCATGAAATATTTTGCCAGAAAGCTGGGCATGCTTTTATTCACGCTGCTCATATCTATGTCGATCAACTTTTTTTTGCCGCGCCTGATGCCCGGCGACCCCGCCAAAGCCCTCATGGATAGAATGGAGGGTGTCGACGCCGAAAAGCTGGAATCCGTGAGGGCAGCCTTCGGCCTGGACACCCAGGATTCGCTGCCGGTGCAATACGGGAAATATCTCCTAAATACCGTAAAAGGCGATTTCGGCATATCGCTTTCGCGGTTTCCGATGCCTGTCTCAACGGTGCTCGCCTCCGCGCTTCCTTGGACGATTGGCCTCATGGGCTTGTGCACGATATTCGGGTTCACGATAGGCACGTTGCTGGGAATTTGGGCGGCATGGAGGCGGCAAACAAAACTCGCTTCCTTCACCGTGGGATTTTTCACCTTCATACGAAGCTTTCCCTATTTCTGGCTGGGACTTTTCCTTATTTATATTTTCGCCTTCAAGCTTCGCGCTTTTCCCTTGGGAGGAGCGTTTTCGATCGATCAGGCAAGGGGTAGCGCTCGCTGGTGGCTCTCCGTGCTCCGATATGGAGCGTTGCCCGCCTTCACTATCACCTTGAGTTCGATAGGAAGCTGGCTCCTCATGATGCGCAACAACATGATCAATGTCCTGGCCGAGGAATACATCACGCTCGCCATCGCGAAAGGGCTGCCCATGAATCGCATTAAGCGGATCTACGCAGCCAGGAACGCCATATTGCCTTCCGTGACTGGATTCGCCATGTCGTTCGGCTTCATAGTAGGCGGCGGCCTCATAACCGAAATGGTTTTCGCCTATCCCGGCATGGGATATATGCTGTATCAGGCGGTCAACGCGAAGGACTACCCATTGATGCAGGCGATTTTTCTGATCATCGCGGCATCGGTACTCATCGCTAATTTTATCGCCGATATCGCCATCATGATTCTCGATCCGAGGGTCAGGGACGGCGCGAAATGATAAAAGACTTCTTGCGAACCCTCGTGCAGAACAGAAAATCGCTCACGGGACTCATTCTTCTTGGAACCCTCATCTTCGTCGCTCTGGCCGCCCCCCTCTTGGCCCCCTATCCTCCCAAATCGGACAGGATTGAACGGACCGTTCTCGTCGAGGAAACGATGGGCGATCCCGAAGTAATCTCCGAGGAATACCCCGATAAGGATGTTGAAAAATCAGTGTACTCCGTCACGGCGACGAAAACCTGGGAAAAGACGGTGACGTATTTCCCTTTGAGATCGAGGCCGGCCAAAGAGCACCTATTGGGAACGAATCACGCCGGCAACGACCTGTTCAGCCAGCTCATCATGGGCACGCGGATTTCCGTGTTCGTGGGTCTCGCGACGGGGCTCTTTGTCACCCTCGTATCGCTCACGCTCGCTTTGCTTGCCGGATATCTCGGCGGCGTTCTCGACGATATCATCAACTTCTTTACCAACGTTTTCCTAGTCATACCGGGATTGCCGCTTATGATCGTGATAGGCACCTACATACCGATGCACGGCGTTCTCCCCATAATCCTCATCCTCGCCTTCACAAGCTGGCCCTATCCGACGCGGGTTTTGCGTTCGCAGGTTTTGACGCTGAAAAACAGGGATTTTATACGCGCTTCCACCATGATGGGGGAGCGAACATTCTTCGTCATATTCAGGGAAATCCTGCCCAACATGATATCGATCGTGATGTCGGAATTCTTCACGGTGAGCCTTTCGGCGATACTCGCGGAAGCGACCCTAGAATTCATAGGCGTGGGCAATATCACCGTGGTGAGCTGGGGCACGATCCTCTATTGGGCCCAGGCGAATGGGGCGATTCTCATGGGGGCCTGGTGGTGGTTCCTCCCGCCTGGTCTCCTCATCGCGTTGACGGGCACCGCTTTCGTACTCGTCAATTTCGGCATCGATGAGATATCGAACCCTCGGCTGAGGAAGAGGTGAACATGGCCGAAAAAACGCTACTTCACATCGATCACCTAAAGGCCGGGTACGCCACGAAGGCCGGCTTCGTCAGGGCTGTCGACGATGTAAGCTTTTCCTTGAGACGAGGAGAATTCCTCGGCATCGCGGGAGAATCGGGCTGCGGGAAATCCACGCTCGCCTACGCGATCATGAGGCTGCTCCGCGATAATGCCGCTATAGAATCGGGACGGATCGTCTTCGATGGAACCGATATCGCCGGCCTCGATGAGAGGGCCATGAACGGGTACCGCTGGACCAAGATGGCGATGGTGTTTCAGTCGGCGATGAACGCCCTTAATCCCGTGCTCTCGATCGAGGAACAGCTTGTCGACGCGGTGCTCGCGCACCGGGATGTTTCGAAGAAAGAAGCCCGCGGCACCGCCGCGGAGATGCTCGAACTCGTGGACATCAACGCCGACAGGCTCTCCAGCTTTCCCCACCAGCTTTCGGGGGGGATGCGCCAGCGTATCATGATCGCCATGGCATTGTTGCTCAGACCGGACCTTCTCATTATGGACGAACCCACGACCGCCCTGGATGTCGTCGTGCAGAGGTCCATCCTGCAGAAGATCCAGGAATTGAGGACGAAGCTTGGGTTCTCGGTGATTTTCATCACTCACGACCTCTCGCTCCTTGTCGAGATTTCCGATTCCCTGGCGATCATGTATGCGGGCAAGATCTGCGAATATGGCCCTTCTCGCGAATTGTACGCGGCTCCGGAACATCCTTATACGAAGGGCCTCATGAGCTCCTTCCCGACACTGACAGGACCAATCACGAGGATGGGCGGTATAGAAGGGCAGGCGCCGGGCTTGATCAACCCTCCTCCGGGCTGTCGATTTACCCCGCGATGTTCTTCAGCTATTCCACTGTGCTCCAAACGCGAGCCGGCCCTCGTCCCTACCTCGGCCGGAAGGCTCTGCGCCTGCAGACTCTGCGGAGGAATGCTATGACCACGACGATACTCGAACTCAGGAATGTCTCGAAGCATTTCCGCCTCACGGGAATCAGGAATATCGGCAAAACTGTTCATGCCATGGATGATATCAATCTGACGCTCCGCCGGGGCGAGTCCCTCGCGCTCGTGGGTGAATCGGGCTCGGGCAAAACCACGACCGCCAGCGTCATCGCCGGCATGTACGAAAAGACATCGGGCGACATACTGCTGGACGGTCAGCCTGTCCGGGCGTTCAGGAATCGCGCGGAATCGCTCGCCTACAAGAAACGCGTACAAATGATTTTCCAAGATCCTTTCGCGAGCCTCAATCCGACCCATACGATACGGGCGATCATGGAGCGGCCCTTTCTGATCCACGGCCTGGCCGCCAGCAAAACCTCTCTGGAATCGAAGCTCTCTGAATCGCTGGAACAAGTTGGGCTTTCTCCGGCCGCCGAGTACTTGCGGCGGTTCCCCCACGAACTCTCGGGCGGCCAGCGGCAGCGGGTGAATATTGCCCGCACCTTCGCGGTCGATCCCGAAGTGATATTGGCCGACGAGCCGACGAGCATGCTCGATGTCTCGATCCGCATCGGTATCATGAACATGATGCTGGATCTGAAAGAGAAGAAAAACGTCTCTTACTTGTATATAACGCATGACCTAGCGGGAGCGCGCTACATGAGCACGCGGATCGCGGTGATGTACGCGGGCATGATCATGGAAATCGGCCCCACCGAGGAAGTGATCGCGAACGCGCTCCACCCCTATGTGAAGCTGCTTAAAGCCTCGGCTCCCGCGCCGCAGGAAGGGGAGAGGAAAGATGAAGTGAGGGCCAAGGGCGAAATACCTTCCCTCGTTTCGCCTCCCTCGGGCTGCAGATTTCATACGCGCTGTCCCTACGCGAAGGATGTTTGTTCCAGGGAAGTGCCGGCCATGCGCGATGTGGGGAATGGTCATTTGGTCCGCTGCGTTTTAGTTTGATATTTATTGCGGCAAGACGATCCGCGTTGTACAATTCCTCATTCCAGGCCCGAGATGCCCCCGCCTGTCTGTCGTTCAAGGAGAATATATGGAAATTGGACGCTACGAGCGCCCCAAAACCATTGAAGAGGCATATGCGCTCATCGTCGAGGAGCATGGCTTGCCGGTCGCTGGCGGCGCTTGGTCGCATTTGATGGTGAAATCCGCTCCGCTCGCCGTGGATCTTTCGGATTTGGAAATGCGTTACATCCGCGACGCGGGAGACAGGGTGGAAATCGGCGCCATGGCGACGGCTCGCGACGTGGAACTTTCCTTGACGCTGGCCGCTGAATTTGGGCCGCTCTTCAGGGATGCCACGAGCCATCTCGTGGGCGTGCAGCTCAGGAATATCATAACGGTGGGCGGCAGCGTGGCGGGAAAATACGGATTTTCGGATATCAACACAGTCCTGCTGGCCTTGAACGCGGAACTCTATTTCCACGGCGGCCAGCGGATCGATATGGGGAGCTTCTTGGCCGCGCCCCGGGATAAGCCCTTCTTGCTGGAAAAAATCGCGGTGCGAAAAGGGGCAAGGGCAGCCTTCCAGAGCCTGCGCGTCACGGCGAACGATTTCGCGATACTCAACGCCTGCGCGGCGTATCGCGAGGGCGCCTGGAGAATCGCCGTGGGGGCGCGGCCCGCGGCTGCCCGCCTCGGCACCGAAGCGGCGCGCGCCTTGGGCAATGAGGGGCGCCCCTCCGAAGCGGCGGCGCGCCGCGCGGGGGAGGCCGCCGCCGCCGAACTCGGCTTCGGCGACGATACTCGGGGTAGCGCGATCTATCGCCGCTCCCTCTGCGCGGTGCTTGTAAAAAGGGCGATTCTGGAGGCTTCCAAATGACGATCAACATCAAGGTGAATGGGAAACCCTGCCATTTGGAGTGCAATCCGGGAGAAAACCTGGCCGACGTCCTGCGGATGGCTGGCCACACGGAAGTGAAGAAAGCTTGCGGTACCGGCAATTGCGGGCTTTGCACCGTGCTGCTCGATGGGGTTCCCGTGCCCTCCTGTTCGGTGCTTGTCGGCAGGGCCAATGGACACGAAGTGACGACGATCCAGGGCGTCGAAAAGGAAGCCGCTGAACTAGCCGGCTTTATCGCCGCCGAAGGCGCCGAACAGTGCGGCTTTTGCTCCCCCGGCTTTGCCCTCATGGTTCTGGCCATGAAGAAGGAGCTGGCGTCACCGAGCGAGGCCGAGATGAGGCACTATCTTGCCGGCAATTTATGCCGCTGCTCTGGCTACGAAGGGCATTTCCGCGCCTTGGCGAAATATCTGGAGGCCGATCGTGGCTAAGGAATTCAAGGCCGTCAATCATAGCGTCCCAAAGATAGACGCGACTGGACTCATCCTGGGAAGTCCTGCGTACACCGACGATCTCGCGCCCCGGGACGCCCTTGTCGTCAAGCTGTTTCGAAGCCCCCACGCCTTCGCTAAAATCGCGGCGATCGATATAGAAAAGGCTTCAGCTGTGCCGGGGGTGGCCTGCGTCCTCAGCTGGAAAGATGTCGAGCGCATCCCGTACACGCGGGCCGGCCAAGGCCATCCTGAACCCAGTCCCCACGACAAATTCATCTTGGACGAATATGTGCGCTATGTCGGGGACGAGGTCGCTATCGTAGCGGCCGAGGACGAGGCATCCGCCGTGAAGGCGCTTTCCCTCATCGATGTGAAGTATGAGATGCTGGAGCCGGTGCTCGACTTCGAAAGCGCCGCCGATAACTCAGTCATCATCCATCCCGAACCCGAAATCCATGAGATGTTCCCCATCGGCTTCAAGCCGAAGCGCAATATCGCGGCATCCTACGATATGAAGATCGGCGATGTGGAGAAGGAACTCGCCAAGAGCGATGTCGTCCTTCAAAAAGCCTTTTATACCCAATCCCAAGCCCATGTCGCCATGGAACCGCACGCCGCCTTCAGCTACCTCGACCTCCATGGTCGACTGAATATTTATTCGAGCACGCAAAATCCCTTCCATACCCGCCGCCTCCTCGGGCAAGCGCTCTCCTTGCCGCTCGCCCGGATCCGCGTCATCAAACCCCGCGTCGGCGGCGCTTTCGGCGGCAAACAGCATATCCATGTCGAGCCCTTCGTCGCCCTTGTCACCCTGAAGACGGGTCGGCCGGCGCGCATCGCGCTGAGCCGCAAGGAAGTTTTCGAGGCGACCTTCTGCAGGCATCAGATGCGGATCAACATGCGCGTGGGCGCCGACCGCGACGGATCGCTCAACGTCATCGACATGAATGTGCTTTCCAATACGGGGGCTTACGGCGAGCACGCCCTCACCGTGTTCATGGTGGGAGGCTCCAAGACCCTGCCTCTCTACAACAAAGCGAAGGCAGTTCACTACGGCGGCAAGGTCGTCTATACCAACAAGGTTTCGGCCGGAGCCTTCCGCGGCTATGGCGCCATCCAGGGCAATTTCGCCCTCGAATCGATGATGGATGAGCTTGCCCACGCCCTCGCGATGGATCCAATCGCGCTGCGCGAAAAGAACATGATCCGCGAAGGCGAAACGAGCGAGGTGTTCCACATCATGGGCGAGGGGAGCGAAGGCATCGAGATGGTGGTGGAATCCTGCAAGCTCGACTACTGCGTCACGCGGGGAAAGGAGCTTATAGGCTGGGAACCCGGCAGGCTCGCCTGGGAAGTGGCTCCTGGCAGGGTGAGAGCCAAGGGCATGGCCATCGCCATGCAGGGCTCGGGCATCCCACTCGTGGATATGGGCTCCGCCACGCTTGAGCTCCAGGATGGGGGCTGCTTCAAGCTGCGTATTGGCGCCACCGATCTGGGAACGGGCAGCGATACGATTCTAGCCCAAATAGCGGCGGAGGAGCTGGGAGTACCGGTGTCGGACATCATCGTCTACGCGTCCGATACCGATCACACACCCTTCGATGTTGGAGCCTACGCTTCCAGCACGACCTATGTATCGGGAAACGCCGTTAAGGCGGCCGCGGCGAGGATGAGCCAGGTATTGAGGGAAGCCGTCGCCGAACAGCATCATCTCGCTCTGGACGAAGTCCGCTTCGATGGGCTCCGCTTCGCGAAAAGCGACGGCACGACGATCGTTGGTCTCAAGGAATTCAGCTTCGATACGCTTTATCACAATGGCGCGCTGATGAAAACGCTTACCGCCACCGCTTCCTTCACGGGACAGAAATCGCCTCCGCCCTATATGGCGGGATTCGCCGAAATCGAAGTCGATACGGAAACCGGCAAAGTCGACATGATCCGCTACGTCGCGGTAGTGGATTGCGGAACGACAATCAATCCTAATCTTGCCCGCGTCCAGATGGAAGGCGGGATCTTGCAGGGTATTGGCATGGCTTTGTGCGAAAACGTGAAATACAACGACAAGGGACGACTTCTGACCAACAATCTCATGACCTACACCGTGCCCTCGAGGGAGGACACGGGCAAGATCATTGTCGAATTCGCCGAAAGCTATGAACCCTCGGGGCCTTTCGGGGCGAAATCGGTGGCCGAAATCGGGATCGATACGCCGCCGGCGGCGATCGCGAATGCCATCCGCAATGCCACCGGCCTCAGGATCACCGAAACGCCCTTCACGCCCGAGAGAGTCTTCAGCGCTTTGAGGCGGAAGGAGGAGCCTTCGCGGCTGCCCCCGCCGAAGGAATGAGGAGCGATACGATGAAGCCAATGGCCACGAAAGCCGCGCCGACGATGAAGGAAAGGGTGGAGGCGTTCCCCGGCATCTTATCCTTTATGAAGGCGGTAATCTGAGGCCCAACGACGCCGCCAAAAGCCCAGGCCGTGAGGACGACCCCGTACATCACCGTCATCTTGCCCTGGCCGAACAATTCGGAAATGGTCGCCGGCATCGTGCCGAAGCCGCCGCCGTAGCACATAAGTATCCAGCAGAGAAGAATGGCGAATATCCAGGGATTGCCGGTGAGTATCAAGACAGCGAAAATAACCAGCTCGCTCCCGAGCATGATCCTGAAGGTCTTTATCCTTCCCGCCCTGTCCGAAACCGCGCCCCAGAAGAAGCGGCCGAATCCGTTGAAGAGGGAAGTGATGGCGATCAGCGTCGCGCCGAGCGCCGCGAGAGCTTCGGGGCTCAGCGCCGAGTTCGTTTTCTTCCATAGATCCTGGAACATTGGCGACTGGAATCCCACGATCGCGATGCCAGCGGTTATGTTGCAGAAGAACATGATCCATACGAAGGCGAATTTCTTGGAAAAGATATCCTTTGAAGCGTTCCTGTAGGCTTCCCCGGGGCTCATCGGCGGGGCCGAGGAGGCGGGCGCGTGTTTCTGGCCCTTCTTGGCCGTGGGGGTCCATCCGGCAGGAGGGTTTTTCAAGGCGAGGGACGAAAGGATCGTGAGCACGAAGAAGAAGCCGGCGAGAGCCAGGAAGACGGTGACGAGGTTCCCCCCTGTCCAGCCGAGGAGGGTGGGGGCGAGTATCTTGCTCATGACAAGGGCTCCAAGGCCAAAGCCCATAATGACCATACCCGTCGCCAAGCCCTTTTTGTCGGGGAACCATTTCGCGATGGTGGCTACGGGCGTCACGTATCCCAAGCCCAGGCCTGTCCCGCCGATGACTCCATAGCCTATATAAAGGAGAGGAAGCGATTTCAGCGAGAGCGCGAAGCTCGCGATGGCATAGCCGAGGCTGAAGAGAACGCTGCCCGCCAAAGCCATTTTCCGTGGCCCTATCTTGGGCAGCCATACGCCGCCGATGGCGGCCGAGACGCCCAGAAAAAAGATGGCGAACGAGAAGATCAGCGAAACTTGCGTATTGTTCCAGCCAAATTCCTTCATTATGGGAGTCTGGAAGTAACTCCAGGCGTATACCGTGCCCAGGCAAACCATCAAGAGCGTTGCCATGGCAGCCATGTACCAGCGCCCGCTCCCCTTCGTTTCACTCATAGAAAGCTCCTTTCCCACAGAAAATACCGTACTCAAGTAAGGCGACAGTGTGGATTCTGGACCGAGCTATGTCAAGAAGAATAAAACATCGTTTTAAAAAATGAACCTTTGAGTGCAGTTTATCGTTGACTGGATAAATAATGTACTTTATTATGAAATTCCAGGATCGATCGCCACCAGCGGGAAGGGAATCAAATCTGATCACCTTGAGAAGTCCCACATAAAGCG
>Ga0172379_10001794_pt1 | contig 40964 bp, 55 predicted proteins | sample GrowelOW334metaG_FD_119756 | JGI IMG/M metagenome (GOLD analysis project Ga0172379, IMG submission 119756) | Groundwater microbial communities from an aquifer near a municipal landfill in Southern Ontario, Canada - Groundwater well OW334 metaG | ecosystem: Environmental > Aquatic > Deep... | reverse complement strand
TACGTCTTGGCCGGATCGCAGGGTAATATTTACACAACGCAAGGCAGCTATGTCAAATTTTTCAAAAGCATACCAAAATATCTTACCAACAACGCCTATTCGGTACTTGCTTCACCGATAACCTGGGGCGGCATTGCCAGCGTGGGCAATGCGCTATTGTTTGGACTTGCGGGTACGACCAGCGGTTCAAGCGGTGTCTATAGATTATACCTGGACGGCCGTCTTATTCACGATAACACGCCGGCCAGCGGGTCAAAAAACGTCACCGCCATCTGGGCGAAGGACGAATTTTACCTGATGGGCTATGCCGGCGGGGCTGACAACTTTTCCGCCTTGGCGGCGCAGTACTCGGCGAGCTACTTGGCGATTGCCCATTCCGAGCTTTATCCGATCGGCACAAAGACCAAAAAAGGAAAATACAGCGAAATAGAATTGCAACTGGCAAACCCAGCCAGCACCGGCGGTGTCCGAGTGAGCTACCGGCGCGACAAGATCAGCAGCTTTACCACCATCGAAACATTTGCCATGGATGGGACGGCAATGTCATTTAAAAAAGATTGCGGCCTGACTGATATAGAAAACATTCAATTTCAGATTGAAGCACACGGCAATGCTGAAATAAAAGAGGTGCGGCTAATTCCATGATATGAACGAAGAATTGCAAAAACAGATCGATGAATTGAGAAAAAAGCTGAATGGTTTTATGCAGGACCAGACGGTGGTCGATCACCAGCATACCGGCTTTGATACGACCAGGGTCGATTTTTCCGATATTGCTTTAAAGAAAATATATATACACGAAACTATTGCCGGGACGGCTGCGGCAACGGCGGCCAATTACGGCATTTTTTATATCGTTCCGGCGGCCTGTGTCGTGACAGATTTCAAAGAAGTGCATGCGGTTGCCGGGAATGATGCGGGAGCGGTTACGCTTGATCTGGAAAAATTATCCGGCACGGAAGCGCCGGATGCCGGTTCCTCGATATTAGGTGCGACGTTATCGCTTAAAGCGACGGCCAACACGGTACAGACTGGCACAATGACCATGACGCTGGACGACCGATCATTGGCTAAAGGCGACCGTCTATGCCTGAAAGACGCCGGTACGCTGACAAATGTGGCGAACGTCTCTATTTTGGTAGAATTAACTATGGTATAATAACAACATGAAGTCATACACTACAGGCCGTGCGTTTTTCGGCTCACTCACAAAAGACACTTCCTCTGCCAATCTGACGCTGGGCGATGAGATGGCTAATGACGATTACCGGAAGATCTGCGCCAAGCGTGATTGGCCGTGGTTGGAAAGATTGAGGACGCTGACGACAATCGCCTCAACGCAAAATTATAATCTGCCATATGACTGCGACTTGGTACGATCGATCAATGTCGTGGTTTCGAGCAAGACCTATGTGCCGCGGCATTGCCCCAGCCGGCAATTGTGGGATAGGCTTAATTATTCCACTCAGACGTCAGATATACCGGAATGGTATTATGTTTATAACGGCCAAGTAGGGTTATGGCCAAAACCGGCCAGCGCCAGCAACACGATCAATGTGAATCAAAAATGCCGGGTGATCGATTTGTCGGCGGCTGACTATACCACCGGCACGATTGTATCGGTAGCCAACGGCGGCACGGCGGTGGTCGGTTCCGGAACTAGCTGGACAGCGCAGATGGTTGGGCGTTTTATCAGAATAACTCATATCGATACGGCCGGGACCGGTGATGGTGAATGGTATGAAATTTCGGCCGTGACCGACGCCACGCACCTCACCTTGACACGAGCTTATGGCGGAACTGCGATTGCTGCCGGTAGCGCCACCTATATTATCGGTCAGATGCCATGGTTGCCCGAAACATTCCATCCAATGCCATGGATTCGCGCGGCCGCAATTTATTGGGCAAAAGAAGATGATACCCGAGCTGCCGGTCTGCAGACGATGTATGACGATTATTTAGCGGATCTGTTTGGCGGTGGCATAAACAACACGACCGACCTGGTGATAAACGACGGTGGCAGGAGCGAAATAATCAATCCAAATTTGACAATCTCACTTTAAACATATGTCGCTATATATCTCTCCCGGATTGCAAAATACCATGAATAAAATTGGCGGATTTCTTGGCAACACGGTAAAAAGGGCAGTAACGGCCGTACCGGGCGTGCCAAGCGCTTCGGCGACCGGAACGGTCACCTCAATCCGGCCAATTGCGCCGGTGGTAAGCACGAACGCCGTAAGGCCCGCACCAGCGCTAGCCAGTCCCGCCAAACCGGCAGTACCGCAACCATCGGGCGCGAAGATCGTCACGACACCATCAGGCTCAATCGCCAATGCAGCAACCGGCGGCGTGGTCAAACCGGCTAAGCCGATCTTCCGCGTCGGCGCCACGATGTATGATGCCGCGACCCGCCAAGCAATCCCGAATGTCGCCGCCTTGAAGGCCGGTGGCTATTTTGGCGAGGTGGCGGCGCCGGCGGACTTTGGCAAAGCGCCAGCACCGGCAGCGCCGGAGAATCCGATGACCGGCGCGCCAGCCGCACCGGAACCAGCGCCGGAGCCTGACATCCCATTTACCAGTCCAGCGTATGAAAGCGCAATCGCTGCCTATGCTAACCAACTGAAAGCAACACCAGAGGAAATAACCAATGCCGAAGATATAAATAGATTGAACGATTCATACCGCCAAGCTATAACTGGTGAGGGCGATCGGCCGATTCCGATGGAATTCATAACCGGCAGACAGAAATCGATCGAAGCGAGAAAGACTGATCAGCTGGCCAACCTGGAAAGCCAGGCATCGCTACTGCAGGCCAAAAGAACCATGGCGCTCGATGCCAGTAAATTTACGCTGGAAACCGAGGCAAACAAGCTAGCGGCCAAACGTGAGGCCAACAAGCCGGTAGCGGTCGCGCCAGGTACCTCACTCATCAATCCAGTGACCGGCAAGACAGTAGCCAGCGGCGGCTCTCTCAATGACATCCAAGCTCGTGATACTTTTTATAACCTGGCCCAGACTTATCCGGACGCTGGCGTGCGCTGGGATGATTCCCTGTCGCCTCAAGCCAATCTAGCGGCCGCACAAAAAGCAGTCGAGGGCTCCTCCTCGTTTGCCGCCAAAAACACGGTCTACGCCATTAATCCATTAACCGGCGAACCGACATTGATCAGTAAGCTCGGCGGCAATAATGCGCCTGCCAGCGATCCGGTGGCTACATTCAACAATCTGGCGCCCGAGCTGAAATCCTCGCTCAATAGCGTGGCGGGCGTGCAATTCTTCGACTCGTCAAAAATCAACCCAGCGCAATTGCCGTACCTGCAAAGAGCGGCTGAACAGCTAGGCATCCCGCTGATGGGCAAGGACGACGCCGCGCTGATCCAGGCCGACGCGCAAAAATATAACACGGCCAAGTCGCTGATGGCGAGCATTTTGGACATCACACCAAAGGTAATCACCGCCGGCAATGACCCGGTCAGCATGACCAAACAGGCGGCCTATCTTTCGGCCATTAAGGCGGCGCCGACATTTTCGACCAACAACAACGCTAAGGCATTGCTGGCGACGCTGGAGGCGTTCACCTCGCTATTGACACGTGCCGCCGGCGAAAAGGGCGTATTGACCGATACGGATGTACGCCGGATTAAAAACGCACTGCCTTCCATCACCGACAACAAAGAACTGGCGCTACAGAAAGCAAAACAATTAGACGACGTATTTAGAGCAACCCTAGAGGGTTCGATTAAAACATATATTGGCGGAGTGACCGACATGTCCGGGGGTAACAGCTCCGGCGGTGGCTTTGCCGAAGAATGGTAGTATGGCAAACGCAGCAATAACTCCGACAACGACAGCGATTGATCCGACGATCAAAGCGCTGGCTTCGGCTATACTGCAAAAGGAATCGGGCGGCAACTACAAGGCCAAAGGCGGTAGCGGCGAATACGGCGCCTATCAGTTTATGCCAGCGACCTGGAAGTCCTGGGCCGGTAATCACCTAAGCGATCCGAACGCGCCGATGACGGTCGAGAATCAGAATAAGGTGGCCTACGCGCAGATCAAGATGCTGAAAGACAAGGGACTCAATCCGGCCCAAATCGCCTCGCAATGGAACAGCGGAAAACCAAACGCTTATAAAGAGAACCATCGCGGGGTGAATAAATTCGGCATCGCCTACGACACGCCAAAATACGTAGCGGACGTCTCGGCGATCTACAAGCAAAAAGTTGCGGCTATACCAAAGACCCCGGCGCCAGCGCCCATAGCGCCAATCAATCAGGCTGATCTAGCATTCGCGGAGCAGACCGGTGCACTATTTCCGGCCAATACCGATAACCCGAGCGCGATCGGCGAGGCATTAAAATCAGTCGGCAACGTGCCGAAATCAGCATTCAATTTTGTCAAAGGAGCGCTCAATCTCATCAATCCAAAAACCATCGTCGATAACCTGAAAGAGGCCGGCGCGGGACTCAAAGAACTGGCCGGCCAATCGGGCGGGTATTTAAACGCGTTCGGCAAGGCAGTCAAGGAACTGCCGGGCGCGGCATATGAAACACTGGTGCCGGAAGCCGGCAAGGGACTGATCACTGCCGGCAAGGGCGCTTTTACCGGAAATCAGGCGAATATCGATATAGGGCTCAAAACAGCCCAAAGAAGCCTGGTAAATGATCCGGTGGGCTCTATAGCTCCTTTTCTGCTTGCAGCGGAGGGCGGGGCAAAACTGGCCGATTCTGTCGCTAATAAAAAGGCGCTCAAGGCATACGTAGAGGCCGGCGGGGAAGCGAGCGCTTTCAAGCCTGCCGCCACATACAGCCAAGGATTAAACAAAGGCATAGAAAAAACGGCGCAACCGGTGAAATACGTATTCGGCGGGGCAAGCGAAATGGCTGGCAATGCCGCCAAGTTTGCTACCGGCCAAGCCACCGGTTTGCAGCCGGAAACTATCGGTCAGATATTGGAAGAACCGAAAGCATTTAGTAAGGTCAATCGCTCGGTAATAGATCGGGGCGCGGTCGGGTCCGAAATCAAATCGGCGTTGGCCGAGCGTTCCAAAGCGATGCGCGAATCCGGCTATGGCTACAAACCGATCAGGGAAAGCGGCGTAGAGGTTAAGGTTGATCCGAACTTCATCGAAAGATCAATTGAGGAACTAAGCGGCATGATAATCAAAAAAGGCAAGCTGGAAACCAGCGGTGCCGCGAAATTACGCGACGCCTCGGATGTGCGGGCGCTGCAGCATCTATATGACCTATGGAAGCCGGAATTTAAAAACGGCAAACTGACTGCTGACAAGTTTTTGAACTTCCGCGAGGATCTGTCCGGGCTGTCAAAATTTGAGCGACAGATCGGCAAGAGCGAACCTCTAGAAAATGTGGCCAAACAGATTAGGCGCAAACTCAACGATACCTACCGCGGGGATATCCCGGGACTGGGTGACGTCAAGTCTAAAACCGGGGAGGTGATCCAGCGTGGATTGGATACAGAATTCGCGGAGCGCAGGGCGGAACTGCGGCGTTTAAGTCGAGATCTAGTAGACCGCCGCGGTGAATTAAAACCGAACGCCTTTGATATAATCGCTAATGCCACCGGCAAGACCTTCCGCAAAGGCGAGTTATTAAATCGCCTGGAAGAAATCAAGCCGGGCATAACCAGCAAGATTAAGAATTTAAAAGCGATTGAGGATATCCAACACGCGTCAGGCGTCAAGGTGGGCGTTTATACTCGAACCGGATTACAGATCGGCGCATTCATGTCTGGTGTGTTACCGGGAATTATTACCGCTATACTGACCTCGCCTGAAATCGCGGTGCCACTACTTCGTAGATACGGCCTGCTAAAGAATTCCGCGGCGATCCAGGCAGTGCTGAATGCGCTAAAAACTGGTGGAGCCGGGATTAATAATCTGCCGGCATCTAGCGCCAAACTTTTGCAAAAAGATTTAAAAGAATTGAAGTTAGCCGCAGAAAATAAAAAAATCTCTCAACCGGAATTGCCAACGTCGGGTGCATTTAGCATGAGATTTCCACAGGAAGAAGTTATTATAAATAATAAAAATATGACTAACAAAAAGCCGGTATCATTCTCAAAGTTTTTAGAAAAAAAGAACTTCCCTAAGCAAGAGAAGTTTAGTGATTTTTTGTTGAAAGAAAAACGTTCTAATCTCGGTCGCAAAATATCCGGTAAATAGCAATTCCGGCGAAGAGATCGAATAAAAGAAGCGAGCCGGCAGTAATCCCGTACTGGCTCAAGAGAGCGCCGATCAGAAAAATTACTCCGAGAGCGATCCAAGGATGATCAATTTTCTTAAAGAAGTTATGCATGGTATAATTATATCAATAGCAAGCGGTAGGCACAAGTGGATAACTAAAAATAAAAATATGTATGACTGAAAATTTAATTATAAAAGATTCTCTACAATACGGACCGACCTTATTGATGCTGGGCATATTTTTATATGACCGGATACGCAAGCCGGAGGTCAAACTGGAGGCCAATACGCAAAAACTTAAAGACGAGATGCTGGCGGTACAAACGACCTGCGTGCTGCGGCACAAAACGCTGGACACCGATATCGCAGAAATAAAAAAAGTCCTCAACAATCATCTTCATGACTTCTCCAGCGATATGACCGAGATGAAAGGATCGATCATCAGGATCGAAACCAGGCTAGACGAAAAAGACAAAGCTCTTTAAATATCGGAGGTGAACATTGCGCTACTGGTGCAGTAAAAAGCACAAGTTTATCGGCATAAAACGGGCTTGGAAAAAATGCATCGGCATAAACCTGAAAAAGCGCGGGCGGATATGCCCGCAACTCAAGGAGGTGTGCCATGAAGAAAAGTTTGACGATCGAGTACGACGCTGACACCGGCGAGGCGATCATCACGACGGAAACAAGAACGTTCAAGGCCGACGGTTTCGCAATCTTTGCCGGCAACAGGAAGGAAGTATATCTGTTGCCGTGGGGCTATTACGACTCGATAGGCAATGCCTTCAAGGTCGGCGCGACCGATCCGCGGCAAGCTGAACTCTACCGGGAGTTCATGAATCGCCGCGAAATTACCGCGGAAGAAGCGGTAGAAAAATTTGAAGGCTGCGAATGCGTCGGCGATGGGGGGTGCGTCTGTGGAAACCGCAAAATCTACCACTAAGGCGAAAATCATCGTCTGTCCGAAGTGCGGTCGAGTACGGATCCACGGCAAGTGGAAACTGCTCACGCTGAAGCAGTGTATCTACCTTGACAGCTGCAAAGATGAATGGGAAAAGGTTCCCATATTCTGCGCTGACTGTCGCGCGATGCTTCCCCGCCGCTGACTCATCGAGTCGGCCTTATTCCTTCAGGGGCGACCAATCATCGCCCCTCCCACCAATGATAATTTATAAACTATGAAAAACATCGTACTCTATTTTGCAAAAAAGTATCCGAACCGATTCACCCATCTGGCCTATTTAATCGTATGCCGGCCGAGCGGCTTAAAGCCGCCAAAAAAAGATGACCGGGATCTGAATACGGCGCAGCTAGGCTGGCGCTGGTTTGGCGCATACACGCCCAAGCATACCAGGCACATCAATCCCACCCTGTCGGTCAAAAACCAGGGAACCTTTAACACCTGCGTATTCAATGGATCGGCGGTGATGCACGAGCCGAACGAACAAATCAAACTGGAATCGGAATCGATATTGATCAATGCCAAACAGGATGGCTTAATAACTGGCACTGGACTGACGGACATTCGGACCGGCTTCAAAATGATGCAGAAGTATGGCATCGCGCGGGAAGGTATTCTGCCGGGCGAAGCGGAAAAGGATTGGACACGATATTCCGGCGCGAAATTGACCCCGGAAATAGTGGCTGATGCCGCGACGCGTAAGATACAGACATATTGGCTCGTGACCTCGCATGACGATATCATAAAATTATTGGACGAAGGTAAAATCCTAGGCACTGGTATACCATGGTATACCGCGTTCAATATGGGCGGCGGATTTTCCTACCCCTGGCTGATAACAAAATTTATCGGCTGGCTGATCGGCGGTCACTTCGCCACGATCAAGGGTTACGATCTTGAATATCAGAACCGGCAGACTTATGTGATCCAGAATACCTATGGCGCTGGCTGGGGCGCCAACGGCGACTATTATATCGATATGGCATTTTTAGAAAAGAATGATTACGGCATTTATGCCATCTTGGACGTGCCACTCGATATGGCAAAATTCTATACTGATTACGACGGCAAGAATATCAAAGGCAAGACCGGATCGACCATTTACTTCCTGCAAAAAGGGGTGAAGAAGCCGTACCTCCATGAAATGGATTATTTCGTCTGGAACGTCAATGATCCTAAGATGTTGAACTTCTCGGTAGTTGATGACGCGATGCTGGCCAAGGTGCCTCAAGGCGACAATATGGACATCACGAAATCGGACGCCTGGCCGGTGCTACAGCATCTAGATCAGCCACTGAACATGACCCGGGTACTGGAGGCGCTCGCCAACGCAAAAATATAATTTAAAGCAAATAAGGGTCTTAGCAGCCCTTTTTTGCTGTTTAATCAATATCAAGTATTGACAAGAATTGATAACAGGAGTATACTGTAAATAGATATCCACAACTAGAGAGGCGGTGAAATTATGAATACAAAAGAGAAAAAATGCCCACGATGCGCAAACGGCGTACTGGCCCCGATCGGTTTCAGACAAGTGCCGATCGGCGAGGGATTAAAGGTAGAGCGCGAATTGCTGGGATGTGATGAGTGCCAGTACACGGAATACGTCGAGGAAACTAATAATAAAAATAAAATATGAAAAATTTTCGCACGACTTGGAGAAGTAGAAAATTAAATGAGCGCCAAAAGGATAATTTCAAGATAGCGGTGCTCGTCGCCACATTGCTAATAGCGATATTTTTTGTCAGCCGCGCCTACCTGCCGGGCGGACTGCGCTATGAACCGGAAAAGGTGCCAACGACGCTGACGATACGAGAAACGGCTTCCGGTACGGTATGGGCGGTAAAAACGGCGCCGATCCATCAGGAAGAACCTGACTCCATCCTGACCGAAGCGGAAACTCAAATCAAGGTCGAGATAGATAAGGCCGGGCGTTTAGCGGCCGAATACGGCCGGCCGATTTTAGCAAAGAGGAATAATAATCCTTGCAACCTAGCCTACGCGAGCCAACCAGGCGCCGAGAAAAAGGGTCGTTTTGCCAGCTTTGATTCGCCGGAGCTGGGCTTCATGGCCTGCATCGGCCAAGTGGAACTGGACCAATCGCGCGGCAAAACCTTGGAAAAGTTTTTGCTGCGCTTCGCCCCGCCGCATGAAAATAATACCGCGCTATACATCAAGACGGTCGCCGGCAATTTAAAAATATACCCGCAGACCAATATAAAAAACATCAACTCTATTGCGCTGGCCAAAGAGATTGCGCGGTTCGAAAGCCAGACCGAGGTGACTAATTTTTAAACATATGACACAAAACAATGCTAGTGGCCGGAAGCGTATAAAATTTAAGGACGGTAAAAAATGCCTGCTTACGCAACGGCACTTATCATCGATTATGCGCTGGGGATCGTGCTGCAGCAGATCCAAGGATTACTTTTGGCGAAAAACGGATGGCAAACTGCTACTGCTGGTGAGAGAAGAGATGCGCCGGCAGGGCCAGGAATATTACGATGAAAACAAGCACAAATATGCAAAAAAATAAGATCTATCAGGGCGACTGTCTGGCGGTGCTAAAAACATTCCGGAATGAAAGCATCGACTGTGTCGTCACCTCGCCGCCTTATTGGGCGCTGCGAGATTACGGCGTAGCAGGACAGCTCGGGATGGAGCCGAATTTTAGGGACTACATCAATAATCTATGCGACATATTTGACGAAATCTGGCGCGTGCTGAAGCGGGAGGGTACGGTATGGGTGAATATGGGTGACACCTACAACAGCGGCGCACCAGGATCAAGGGATACGACACGCTGGCCGAAACAGTCGCGCAACAACAACGGCGGCAAAGTGCCGCGGGCAGGGACAAGATTATTGCCGCACAAAACACTATTGCAGCTACCCTCCCGGTTCGCGATCGAGATGGTCAATCGCGGCTGGATCCTGCGCAATGAAATAATCTGGCATAAGACCAACTGCATGCCGCAAAGCGCCAAGGACCGCTTCACTGTAGACTTTGAAAAAATCTTTTTCTTCGTCAAGCAAAGAGAATACTACTTTGACCAGCAAAAGGAAAAGGGGACTGACCGGATATGGAAATCGTTCAACCTCCGTGTTTGGGATGTCAAAAAAGGCAAGATAAAATCAGCGCAATATAAAGCGACACCGGCAGAACTAAAGAAAAAGTATCTCGCCAACCCGACTCACCTCGGCACGCCGGGCAAAAGGAATATGCGTTCTATTTGGCCGATAGCCAATAGACCATCAAAAGAGGCCCATTTTGCCATATTCCCGGAAGATCTGGTGAAAACACCAATCAAGGCCGGTTGCCCTGTAGGAGGGGTCATTTTAGACCCTTTTATGGGGTCAGGGACAACAGCCGTGGTCGCCCGGAACCTAGGCCGGCAATACATCGGCATCGAACTGAACCCGGAGTATATCACCATCGCAAAAAAACGGCTGGCGCAGCAAAAAATAATCTAATAAGTATTATCAAGTATTGACAAGGATTGATAATAGAGTATAATGAAAATATGACTACAAAAATCAAGCCACAAGAGTACTATTCAATGCAAAAAATCGTCCAGGGTAAATTATTCCCCTGGGCCAAGACGTACCCGACGGTGCGGAAGTTCGTCGAGCATGATCAGCAAACCGGCAATTTTTTGAAAGCGATCATCTCCGGCGAGGGTAATGCCAAGAAGTACCGCTTCAAAGGGGAAAACATCATCAAATTTATTAACGCGGTCGAATCCGGCAAGGTTCGACTATAGAAACATGGCCTACAAAGAGAATCACAAAGAAAAGATGTCCGCATATTTGAAAAAATACCGCAGAGAAAATAAACAAAAGGCGCAGGATTATAATTTAAATTATAAGAATAAAAATAAAGAAAAACTAAAAGCCGATAGAATTTGCTATCGCAAAAAACAAGCAGAAAAAATCCGGCATCAGGTTTGGAAAAACAAACTGAAAGCCAGGTACGGACTGACACCGCAACAATATTTTGATCTAATGAAAAAGCATGGCGGTAAATGCGCCATCTGTGGATCGGATAAAAAACTTGGGATAGATCATTGCCATAAGACCAAAAAGATTCGGGGAATTTTATGCGGGGATTGTAATCGAGGTTTGGGACTTTTCAAGGATAATCAGGAATTTTTATTAAAAGCTGTTAATTATTTAAAGTAAAATTTATGGAAAAAACACCCACCCATTCGGTGTCAAAACCGAACAAGCAATTGCCAACGCCAATTGATCAGCTGAGGATTGACATGAGCGGCGACTACATGAAAAAAGTAGTAAATTATTATGGCGGAAGAGAAGAAGAAGCGATGCGCTTTATGACCGCTGCAGTGGACTATGTCCGCCGGCTGCCAAAATTATTGGAATGCGACAAGCAGTCTCTATTAACCGCATTCGTAACCAGCGCGCAGTTCAGATTTATGCCATCAGGGGTTAGTGGCGAGGCATATATAATTCCTTACGGCCGGGAAGCAAAATTCCAATTAGGATATCAAGGTGTGGTCACGTTGCTATATCGAACCGGGAAAATCAGCACCATCACGGCAAACATAATTTATAAAAACGATGAGTTTGATTACCAAGAGGGACTTGAGGCGCATCTGGTTCACAAGCCGGCAATGTTTGGAAAGGCGAGAGGCGAGGCAATCGGCGTTTATACGGTAATCAAAATGAGCGATGGCAGCAAAACATTCAAGGTGATGGACAAAGCTGCGGTGATGGAAATAAAAGAAATTTCTAAAGCCAAAACAAGCAAGGATAGCCCATGGAATAGCGACAAGGATCCGTTTTTGTGGATGTGGGCAAAAACCTGCTTGCTACAACACGCTAAGCTTTTGCCGAAAACACAAGAGATCCAAAAAGCAATTGAAACTGATTATGAGGGCGAGGGTATAGATAAGCCACGGCTGGATGCATTCGGCCCAGCGACTGGACGTGCCTTGCATACAAACGACAATTCGGTAATCGAGCAGGTTCCAACACAAACAACTCCGGAAGAAAAAAACGAAAAGCTGGGTATAGATACCAGCGATATCAAATTATAAATATATGACCAGATTTTACATAGCCATTATTTTGCTGGGCGCCGTTTTCAAGATCACCATGGGAAATTGGGGAATGGTTGCGGCAATCCTTATCGGCTATATCGTGGTATATGCCGTAGAAAACAGGCAACCACAATCGCCCCACCTCTAAGCTATAAATAATTTATCAATATGAAAAAATTTAAACTGACTAAAACTAAAAAAGAATATTTTGGCACAACCCTATTCCAAATTGAAGCCCTTATAAGTTTCGGAAACGTAAGCAAGGGTGATTTGGGTGGGTGGGTCGAAAAAGAGGAAAATTTAAGTCAAGAAGACAATGCGTGGGTCTACGACAATGCGAAGGTCTACGACAATGCGGAGGTCTCCAGCAATGCGTGGGTCTCCGGCAATGCGAGGGTCTCCGGCAATGCGTGGGTCTACGGCAATGCGAGGGTCTTCGGCAATGCGAAGGTCTACGACAATGCGGAGGTCTACGACAATGCGGAGGTCTACGACAATGCGTGGGTCTACGGCAATGCGAGGGTCTTCGGCAATGCGGAGGTCTTCGGCAAACTAAAATTACTGGCTGGATTTTTCTTTGGTATTCGCTACAAAAAAGAAGATATTAAATTTGTTCAAGTTAATGATGACTACGAGCTTGTTTATAAAGGTGAAGCAAAATTTGGAGAGGAGAATGAAAATCTCAAAGAGATAAAAATCAACGGAGCGACCTATGTTTTGAAAGATTAACCCCCACCCCTAACGAATAATCAATAAATATAATTTTAGAGGCAATGGACTAAATAATATGAAAAAGTTAAAAAAGGTTTCAGAAATACAATATTGGCAAGTTATCGGATTATTATCTCTTGCTAAAAGCCATTATAAACAGTTGCTTTATATTGAAGAAGCTATAGCCGACACTCTGGGAATAGAGGGGATGCCAACTGATTATGGTCATATTTCGGATATGATTTGGAACGGCGAGGTAAACGCTGATAAACTGCTTAAAAACGAAGGAATAGAGCAACCTTAGCCCCCCCCCTAACTTAGGGTGGAGTTAATAATTAAATAATCTATATGAAATGCAAAACTTGCGGACAAGAAGTCCAAGAAAACGTAATCCAAGAAATCCCTAAAAAAACTTTAGAATGGGGCAGGACCTGCGAGAAAGAATTAAACTGGCAAGACGCTAAAGACTGGTGTGAGAAACAGGGTAAAGGGTGGAGGTTACCAACTCGGGTAGAATTATTACAAGCATACGATGAAAAGGTTCCTGGTTTCGGAGCCGGCTATTACTGGTCGGAGACCGAGTACTCGGGTACGTACGCCAGGAACGTGAATTTCACCGGCGGCGGTCAGAGCTACGACGATAAGACGTATACGATCTACGTCCGTTGCGTTCGCGGGTGATTTGGAATTTGATGATTTGGTAATTTAATAATTTATCAATATGGATAAACCAAATTGCTACGAATGTAAACATCGTGGAGAAGTTCCAGGTTCTGCTCACTCAAGCTGTAATCATCCAGATGCAAAAAACGAAAGTAATCTTTTAGGATTATTTGCGGTAATGTCTGGTGGAAATATGCCACAAGAGAGCAACTACTTGATTGGCTAAAGTTAAATATCAGCTAATATTTTTATGCCCCACAAATCCGCTGAATATATGACCGCAAAAGAGCGTACCGGAAAACTGAAACAGATCGGATTGTGGTGGCTGCAGAATGTCGGTTGCATTGTATATGCCGATGAGGTCAATCTATCCGGCGCCTACGGCGTGGCTGATGTGATGGGGATGAAAGCCAACGGCGATATCTACTATCTCGAATGCAAACAGTCTAGAGCAGATTTGATTTGCAAAAAGCAGAAAGAAGCCGATCGATACGCCAACGATCCTGGCATGATGGCAATCGTAGATTTTTATTATTACGTCCTGCCGGAGGATGTGAAAATAAAGCCGGAAGAATATCCGGCCTGGGGTGTGGTTAATCAGGAAGCCAAGGTGATCCGCCGCGCCAAGCGCATGCACCGGCCATTCGGAGGCGGATATTTTGAAAAAAGGGAAGATGCATACCACCGGCTCTTGGTAGAATTTGCCCATCGTTTATCAATGAAAGCATATGGAAAAATCGTCTTTAAGTGGCGGCCGCCGGAATTTAAAAAAGTGGCGCCGGATCAATCCGTACAATTGTAGCCGCTGTGGCAAACCGCGTTACTCATTCAAATGGGGCAGGGCCAAGGATAAGTTATGCACTGTCTGCAAAAAAACGACAGTAGCGGAAAACCAGCCGTCCTTGTTTGGCGAACATGAGCCTATGTCAAGAGTTGACAAGGTTTAGCAACTGCGCTATAATTGAATTAACAATTTATTAATTTATCGCGAACAACATGCCTAACGAACAAAAGACCGCGCATCTGCCGGTCGACCGACTAAGCTACTCAGCGCTTACGCAACTATTGCGTAATCCGCTAATTTTCAAACTGAAGTACGTGCTGAACGTCTACGATGGCAAGATAGGCGTTTCCGGCATGGTTGGCAAGGCCGGACATGAGGCATTGCGAGCCTACTATGGCGGCAATATTGAAGTAATCATGCCGGATGACAAGGCCGAGAAGCAGGCGATGGCGATAAAAATCGGCCTGGATTATTTGGAGGATGCCAATGACAATTATATCGACTACGGCAAGACCGGATCGCGGGAGCAACTGCTAAAAACGTATCATCAAGCGATGCGGTTTTATTTTGCCGAGGAGCCGGAATATCATGAGATCATCATGTGCGAAGAAAGGCTGGAAGCTGAACTGGTGACCGCGGATGGACAAGAATTGCCATTGCCGGCAGTTGGCATCCCGGATCTGGTCCACAAACGTGCCGACGGTAAATACGATATCATCGACGTAAAATTTACCAAAAGCTTCACCGACTATGAAGTTGAGGATTACATTAAGATCGTGCAAAGCCAATTCATGGATCACCTGCTACTGGCCGCCAAGGGCATCAAAGCGGAGCGCATGCTCTTCCGCGAAGTAAAAACGACCGAGAATAAAGGCGAGAATGTTGGTACGCCGCAGATCAGGGATTACGCCATACCATTCGATCACGAACCATACCGGATCATTTTTTATAATCTCTACCGGGACGCGGTCAAATTTCTGGCCAATCCGGACTCGATATACTTGCCGAACCTTTCCGATCCATTCGACGGCGAGCAGGCCGGGCTGCTATATGCGCAAGGACTGCTCTCATCGGACATGAGCGATGTAGAGGTGATGCATAAAGTCAAGGACGTAGCGCTTATCTCGAAGCGTTTCGTCCCGAGCCGACTGGACAGGATAGAGAACCAGCATCTGGCCCCGGAAGAGAAAATCAAAATGCGCCTGGCCGAATTCGGCATACCGGTGGAACCGGTCGGCCAAGAGGTGGGTGCCAGCGTAACGCAATACCGCTTCAAGGTATCGGCCGGAATTAGGATGAGCGTCTTTGCCAAGCATAAGGCCGATATTGCGAGAGCCATCGAAGCCCGAGCTGACGTGCGGATCCTGGCGCCGATACCGGGAACCGGCTTGATCGGCATCGAGGTAGAGAACGAAACGCGCGGCAGCGTCATCCTGAACAAAAGCCACCTGACGCCAGGTACGCTGATGCTGCCGATCGGCGTCGATGTCCATGGCAAGGTGATGAAATCAAACCTGGCGGAAATGCCACACCTGCTGATCGCCGGCAGTACCGGCTCGGGCAAGAGCGTGCTGATCAACGCGCTGATAACCGCCATAACCAAGCAACTGAAGCCGCATGAGCTTGAGCTGATACTGATCGACCCGAAAAGGGTGGAACTATCAACCTTTGCCAAGAAGCCGCACCTCCACGGCCGCAAGGTGGTCTACGAATATGACGACGCGGCAGAAATGCTGACCGGAACAGTGGCAGAAATGGAAAATCGATATAAAGCGCTGGAAAAAACTCGCTGCCGCAATATAGCCAGCTTCAATAAAAAGGCCAGCGAAGCTAAAATACCATACCTGCCAATGCCATACATCGTGCTGGTCATCGACGAATTTGCCGACCTGATGCTGCGCTCCAGGATCAAAGATAAGACCGCCGGCAAAAAACAGACCAAAAAGGTGACTCGGACCAAAAACACCACCATCACCGAAAAAGTCCAAAGTGGCAAAGAGGCATCGGTGGAAGATCACATCATTCGCTTAGCGCAGATGGCGCGGGCGGTCGGTATCCACCTGATCATCGCAACGCAGCGGCCGAGCGTGGATGTCATCACCGGATTGATCAAGGCGAACTTCCCGACCAGAATCGCGCTGACCACGGCCAGTTCGACAGACAGCCGGGTAATAATCGACGAAGATGGCGCCGAGAAGCTAGCCGGCAAGGGCGACATGCTGTACATGCAGCCCGGACTGGGCAGCAAGATACGTCTGCAAGGATTTATAACTGAATAATGGGTGGAGGGGAAAATGAGGCATCGGGCCTACTCTTGCCAATCCCTCCGGCAACATCGAACCGCGACTTTACTAGGCATGGGGACGCGTTTGAGCCGGGATCGAAAAAACGATCCCACCCTCTCTAAAATTTATTTTTAACATATGAAAAAAAATCACATTGAGTATCAAGAATCGGAAGTAAAAGCCCTAATCACATTCGCCGCAAAATTGATCAGGATACAGCCATCACTCGCGGCCGATCCGACGTTCTTATGGACAAAAATGGTTTATGAACTCGGTCCGAAACTCGGCGATCCTGGCCTATGTCCCGGTTGCCAGCGGAGCATGAAAATCACGATATACGAAGCGGATCTGCTGGATGCCCTGCTGATACTAGCCATGGCGAGGGAAGTCAAAAATAATAAAAAACTCGGCATGAGTTTTACCGAAGCCAATAAGGTACATCTGCCGACCCTGGCGACCACCCAAGGCATTTTAAAGCGCCAGACGAAGTGCGATTACCTCGGTTTGATCAAGCAGCCGGAAAATTGGCGCGGCAGCGGCTATTGGCTTCTCACTGGTTGGGCATGGAAAGCCCTACGTGGCGAATCTATTCCGAAAGCGGCAAAGTACTGGGAGGGCAAGCTGATCGGCCGCAGCGAGGCAATTGTGACGCTAAATGACATGTTTAAAAATCACACCGAGCTGGTACAGCAGGCCTTAGCCAAGCGCAAGGCGATCAAGACCGACCGGCGCAGCGATTTTGCCGACTACAATCCCCGGAACTGGGCAATGATCGACGGCGATTCCGAACAGATGAGGCTGGTTTAATCCACAAATTATCCACTAGCCAGCAAAAGAAATTTAAGCAATAATGAAATAGCAATTTTTTAACACGAAGCTTGTCGCATGTCAAAAGACTACTACTTCTACGTAAAAAATCAGTTGGTGCAGGATCCAAAGCACCGGCAGAAAATGGGGGATGCCATCTGGCTATACCAGTTTTATCTTTCATACGCCAACTGCCAACTAGGTCGAGCCAATCCGGGCTTGACTTTTTATTGGAAAACTTGTGCTAAGAAGCTCGAAATTCATCCAAAGATTTTTATTGATTGGCACGATCGGTTGGAGCGCGAGGGCTATATAAAAACAAAAAAATTGACGGAAAATCAGTACCGGGTAGAAATTATCAAGCCGATAAATCTCTGTTGGCGCGTCCACAGTTTATCCACAAGGATATCCACATCAAATATGGCTAACAACAAAGCAAATAATGGGGAGCCGTAGAGTTATCCACTCGCTTATTATAATATTTATTTAATATTAATTTAAATTAATACGCCGGAATCAAAAAAAAATTGGCGGCGGAAAAAAATGAATTACCGGAAAGTAAAGTTGGCGGGCGGCGTAGAGGTTTATTTTGATCTGGACGCCCGGCCGACCAAGTGCAAAAAATGCGGTGAATCGATCCGTTTCGCAGCGACATTGACCGGCAAAAAAATGCCGGTGAGCGAAATAGCACCGGGCGAATATCAGTCGCATTTTGCCGACTGTCCGTTTGCTGACGGATTCCGCAAGGGTCAAAAAAAGGACGATGTTTATGATCGGATTGAGGCGGAAAAACGAAATCAGGATTATATTAACAGCTTATGAAAATCAAACATTTAGATTTATTTTCAGGCATTGGCGGATTCGCCTATGCGATGGATCAGGTCTGGCCTGACGTAGAGCATATTTTTTGTGATAATAATAAATTTTGCCAAGCTGTGTTGAAAAAGCATTGGCCTAACTCAAAAATATATGGCGACATCAGAACTCTTACCAACTCCGACTCAGAACGGCAATTACAACCGCAAGGGAGCGAGCAAGAACAGCGGAGATGGACTGGCAACCAAACTACGATCCTCACCGGAGGTTTTCCCTGTCAGCCTTTTTCCCAAGCCGGGAAAAGACGAGGCGATCAGGATGACCGTTTTCTCTGGCCGGAAATGCTTCGAGTTATACGAGAATTTCAGCCGACATGGATTATCGCTGAAAACGTGCGTGGCCTTCTTACTCAAGGGGGGGGATGGTATTCGAACAAGTGTGCACTGATTTGGAAAACGAAAACTACGACGTCCAGCCGATTGTTATTCCAGCTGTCGCCGTCAATGCTCCGCACCGAAGAGATAGGGTGTGGATTATTGCCAACTGCGAGAGTGAGCGAAGCGGAGGGAGCGCCGGTAAAGAATGCGGAATTCAAAAACGGATCATGGAGCAGGACAAACGCAAAGGGAGTGCGGTTCGGAGTAAAAGTGAAGGATGTGCTGGCGAGTCCGATGTTGCCGACACCAACACAATGCGACTACAAGAGCCGGGGACCGAACAGCAAGCAGGGAGGAATAGACAAAACAATAAAAATGCTACCGACACCGAGGGCGAGAGAGGGGAGCGCGGGGAGCGCGGGGAGCGCGGGGAGCGCGGGGAGCATTCACAACTACAAGAAAAATTATCTCGATGGGACAATTCAGGAGAATGGGATAAAAACTGGCTTGAAGTTGCAACCGAATTTTGTCAGTTGGATGATGGGCTATCCGTTGAATTGGACGGACTTAAACTCACCAAAGCCGGGCACCGAAACGAACAGCTAAAAGCATATGGGAATGCCATCGTGCCGCAGGTGGCGATTGAAATTATGAAAGCTATTGCCAGTATATCAACGGCTTGCTATAATCAAAATATATTAGGCGAATTAATTTACTAAGAGAAAAAAATGACTGAAAAAATTTGTGCCTCCGGCCATGTGATCGGTGCAGGCGAAGAGGTCTGCGCCCGTTACGGCGGAGCGCCGGTGGAAGCGGTATCAGCGCCGGTCGGCGAAACTATGCCTCCGGCAGAAGAATCTGCGGAGCAAGCGCCGGTGGAAACTCCGAGCGAAGGCGAATCAACGACCGAGTCGTCGGATCCGACCACGCTTGTCCCTCCGACAGAATCGCAAGATTTGGCGGAAACACCGGCAGAAACGGCCACTCCGGAAGTCACCCCGGAACCCGAAGCTTAAGACAATCCTGGCGCCCCGTATCGATCGGCCAAGCCGGAGTAGCTCTCCGATGAAAGTGTAGATAGTAGCGGTGGCGTGGATCACCTACAGTGAAGCGCATATGATAATCGCGATCGTAATCTGCGGCGCGGTCAACCAAATCCGCTCTTTGCCGGTCGGCCACGGGGCGCCAGGAAAAATATAGCAATGAAAAAAATAAAAATCAGCGTAAGCGAAAAGCTGGCATTCTCGGCCATCGGACGGATCGGCGGATTATCAACGCTGAACAAACGCGGCCGAAAATATTTTAAAAAAATCGGCAAAAAAGGGGCAGCCGCGCGCTGGAAAAAAATTTAATAATTTTTTATAAAAACATGATTGAACAGCACGAACCGCAGGAAGAAAAAGACATGCAAGCGCGTGTCGACGGCTTCAACGCGGAACTAAAACCATTGCTCGCTAAATACGAGCTGGGAATCGCGGCTATCCCGGTGATTCATAACGGCCTAATCATCGCCAATCCGACCGTAGTGAGCGCGCGCAAAAAGCCGGAACTCTCTAAACCAGAATAATATGCCAGGCATCATTATCGGCATTATAATCGGGCTACTGATCGCCATCCTGATATTTACCATCCTGGCGTATTTCCGCGCCGGTATGGAGCGCAAAATGCGCATTGTAGAGCGACGGCTGGAGGCGGCCGGACCGCAGCCGAAAGCCCACATCTTCATCCCTGAAGAAGAAACGGCGATTGCGCGCAAGGAAATTATTGAAAAAAATAAACGCGAGGGCAGGGACACTCGCATTGATGAATTATTATAATTTATATTTATGGCAAACGAATCATTAAAAGAAATCCGGCCGGTGGATAAATATATTTTAGTGCGGCCGCAGGAAGAAGAATCAAGGGAAACGGAAAACGGACTGATCATCCCCGGATCGGTCGATCAGGAAAGAAAAGCGCAGGGTACGGTATTGGGCATCGGCGCCGGCGTAACGGATTCAAGCATCCGGATCGGCGGTGAAATAATCTACGGCGTATATGCCGGCGAAACTATTAAAAGACGCGAGGATGGCAAAGAAGTGGAGTATAAACTGATCCACATCGATGACGTCGTCGCGGTTTTAGTATGAGATACGGCATCCGGCTAGGCTGCCGTTTTGGCCAGCCTCATGATTTTACGCAGATCAAGGATGCGCCGAGCTTTGTGGTTGAGCGCTGTCAGATCTGCGGGGTGCGCCGCAAATGGAATAAGGGCTACAAAAGCCGGGTGGACAACGTGCGCTATCTCAAGGATCATGTCCGGACTTATGCGCAGGCGTCAGGGCCGACCAAAATCGTATTTGCCAAAATGTACGAAAAAGAAAAAACTATAATTAATATTTAAAATTATGTCCGTAACAATCGTGCAAAAAGAGATGTTTGAGGTGATCCGCAATGCCGTCAACAAAGCGGTGAATTTGATTCGGCCAACGTATGGCCCGGCCTCAAACAAGGTGATCATCTCAAAATTTACTCACAAAATGGTGGTGGATGATGGCGTGCAGATCGCCCGGGATCTGGAATTTACGGATCCGGTGGAAAACGCGATCCTGCAGGTAGTGCGCGAAACCGCCATCAAGACCAACGACCGGGTAGGCGACGGCACCACCAGCTCACTGATCATGCTGCAGGCAATCATCGAGGCGGTGGCGAGGCAGGATAAATTTGACGGCCATAAGGTGGCGAAAGAGCTCAAGGCGGCGATGATCGAGGCAAAAGAACAGCTGATGGCCGCGGCGGTGAAGATAGCGAGCAAAGAAGAACTGACCAAGGTGGCGCAGATCAGTTTTGATGATCCTATAATCGCCGCCATCATCGCCGATACCTGGCATAAGATCGGAGTCGATGGCGTGATCACGGTGGATAAGTCCGGCACGATGGAAACTATAGCTGAGATGAGCGAGGGCATCAAGCTTGACCGCGGCTATCTCTCGCCGTATATGATCACTAACCCGCAGCGGATGGAGGCGCTGATTGAAAAGCCGCATATTTTAATTACCGACTACCGTCTGACTGAGGTCAATGATATCATGCCGATTATGAACCAGCTGGTGGCCAAACAGATCTTCAACCTGGTCATCATCTGCGACAATCTTGAGCAGAATGCTTTAGCCACCGCGATCGTGAATAAAATGCAGGGCAAGTTCAACGTTGTCGCCATTAACCGGCCATCGGGCGACACCACCCTGGACGACATTGCATTAATGACCGGCGGCAAGATGTTCTCGCAGCAAAAAGGCGATAAGCTGGAAATGGCCACGATTGAAGACCTTGGTAGAGCGGAGCGCTTTACCGCCAAACAGCGGGAGTCGGTGATTGTCGGTCCGAAAGGCGATAAAGCAGTAATCAAAAAAGCCAAGGATGACCTGACGGTCGCTGTAATCGTCACCCAGGACAAAAAGGAATCCGAGGCGCTGAATAAGCGGCTGGCCTGGTTTAGTAACAAAATTGCCGTCATCAAGGTGGGCGCACCTACCGAGAATGAGGTTAACGTGTTAAAATATAAAGTGGAAGACGCCGTCAATGCCGTTCGCTCCGCTTTAAAAGGCGGAGTGACGTGCGGAGCCGGACTGGCTCTGTCGAGATTGTCTACCAGGAGCGAGATCCTGAATGAAGCGTTACAAGCGCCGTTCAGGCAGCTGAAGCTCAATATGGGCATCGACAACCTGGCACCTATGACCGACGCTGAGGCGATCAACGCGGTTACGGGGAGGATCGGCCACTTTATGGACGTGGGTGTAGCCGACCCGGTCGAAGTGCTGATCGCTGGTATTGAGAGCGCAGTTTCCATCGCGTCGCTACTCATCACAACATCGGGGATCATTGTTGAAAGCCAACCCCAACAAAGCCCCGTTTAAAATCAAAATCCGGCGTAGGCTAATGGCAGACCATCCGACTTATCCTCGGAAAATGCGGGTTCGATTCCCGTCGCCGGTATATGGCAATACCAAAAATCAATCTGACGGAATATCAAGAGCAATGTCTCTTAGTCGAATGGCTGGAGCTGATGCATTTTAAGTTTTCAAAACTGGCGCAGGATACCTTCACTCGCAACTGGGGCACGAAAATTAAAAATCAGAAAAGCGGGGTCCGTCTGGGCGTGCCGGATATGATGATTATACTGCCCGGACGACTGGTCTTCATCGAGATGAAACGATGCAAGGGCGGCACGATCAGCGAGGCGCAGCGCGACTGGATCACGGAATTAAATAAGCTGCCTTCAGTCACGGCCGCGGTCTGCCACGGATTCGAAGAGGCAAAAACAACGATTGAAAAAATATTAAACAAAAAACGTGATCTGGAAAAATCTTGCTGAATTCAAATGTCCTCACTGCAGCGCGGCTCTGACCCAGCACGACGGAGAGGATGAAATAGTCTGCACTAAGTGCCGTTTTGTCATCAGCCGCCCGCGCTTTGAATCGATAAAGGCGAATCGTTCGGGCGAGCCGGTCGAGGTAGTCAGGATGAAATGGCAGAATCTGCATGACAATAATTGCCCGATCTGCGAAAAACCGTTGAATGACGATAAATTGAAGCGCTGCAGCGATCCGGACTGCAAGTTCGCCATCAGCGAGTATAAGTTCAAATTCATCCTGAATGATCCGGACCATCCTGCGAATAAATTTTTTTGGAAACGTAACATAGTAAACATATGACCATCGAAATCGAAATCATCAACCCGATCTCAGGCAAGGGCCTAGGGCGGGAGCTGTTCGCCAGGCAGGAGCCGAGGGATGAGCGGAATTTTATCCTGATTGGCGCGGTAATAAAGCAGACCGAGAACGAGAAGGTAAGCTATTTGAATGAGCTGGAATTATCAATAACCGTGCCAGGGGACGAAAGCCAGAATCATCTATACCACGGTACCGGCGCCTGGTGGGGCAAGCCGAAGAGCGTCGGTTCGGACCACCGGCCATGTTATTATTACCCGGTGACCTACTACATCCGGAAGCCGGGCAAGCAGGAGATCATATTCAAGGTCGGCGAGGCAGAAAAGCGGCTGGAATTTGATGTGCCGGAATGGGATAAATGATATGCAGATAGAACAAAAAATATTGGACGCGCTGAGGCCGTACGAACGCAATGCCAAGGAGCATTCGAAAAAACAAATCATCCAGATCGCGAACTCTATCAGAGAGTTCGGCTTCAGCCAGCCGATCGTGGCTGACAAGGAAGGCACGATAATCGTCGGCCACGGCCGCTATCAAGCAGCCAAGTATCTTGATCTGAAAACCGTGCCGGTTTTGACGCTGAATCTGACGGATGAACAGGCGCGAGCCTATCGTCTGGCTGACAACAAGCTCAATGAAAGCGATTGGGATATGCAAAGCGTAATCGCCGAGCTGAAAGACCTGTCATTGCCAATGATCGATCTGACCGGCTTTAGCTGCGACCTGGCGCTCGAGCTGGAGGACAAGGATGACCTGGTGCCGGCATTACCGGCTAAGCCACGGAGCATCATCGGCGATTTTTATGAATTGGGCGACCATAAGCTATTATGCGGCGATGCCACGCTGGAAGATAGTTACGCGAAACTGCTCGGTACTACCAAGGCGGATATGATTTTCACCGATCCGCCATATAACGTCAATTACAAAGGGCAAGGCAAAAATACCAAGCAGGGGATAGCGAATGATAACATGAGCGAGGCAGCATTCTCTGAATTTTTGCAATTTACATTCAAACAGATGCGCTCGGCGATCAAGGGGGGGGGCGGTGCCTATGTCTTCCATTCGACCTCCACCCAGGCGCAGTTTGAAGTGGCAATGAGAGCGTCAGAATTTGAGATACGTAACCAGCTGATCTGGAATAAGCCGATGGCGGCGCTCGGCTGGGGGGACTATCGCTGGAAACACGAACCATTCTATTACGCCGGCATTAAGGGCTCAAAGACTAATTTTTACGGCAACCGGACGCACGCGACAGTAGTGGACTTCACGAAATCAGACCAAGAACTCCTGGCCTGGGCGAAGAAGATGCGGCAGGCGGAACGCGAGGGCAAGATGACGGTCTGGACCATGAAGCGGGAATCGGTGATTGATTATGTCCACCCCACTCAAAAGCCGGTTGAATTGATAATCTATGCGCTGGCTAACAGCAGCAAGGAGGGAGATATCGTGCTTGATCCATTCATGGGTAGCGGCAGCACAATCATCGCGTGCGAAAAGGCGAAGCGCATGGCGGTAGGCATGGAGCTGGACCCGAAGTACGTGGATGTGATCGTGCAGCGCTATTGCGAATTTACGGAAAACAATAAGATTAAGAAAAACGGCAAGGAAATAGAGTGGTAATATAGCTGGGTGGTGAAATGGCATCACGCGCGGCTCATAACCGCGAGATCCAGGTTCGACTCCTGGCCGAGCAATAATATGGGCAGAAAAACCAATCACCAAAAGCGTTATGAGCATTCCGGACGACCGGAAAAAATCGACGCCATTGTGCTCCAAAAACTTGAAGATGCCTTCTCAAATGCATTCCCGGATGCTGAAGCCTGCCTCTATGCGGGTATCGCCCCGGCAACGCTTTATAATTACCAGTTAAAAAATCCAGAATTTTTGGAGAAAAAGAAAGCGTTAAAATTGACGCCGAACATGAAAGCTAGGCGCACGATCATCGCGGCGCTGGGCAATGCGCCTGATGCCTGGCGCTGGATCGAGAAGAAAGACCATGAATTTATGCCGGCAAGCAAAGTAGAGCATAGCGGCGTGGTGGGCGTAGCTGGCATACCGGAAGAACTGAGCGAAGAAGAAAAAACTATTTTTACAAAATTGCGCGAGGCGCGGCGCAAGCGCATCGAGCAGAAAAGCGATAATTTATAATTTTATGGATGAAGTCAAAATCGTGGCGGCCAACCCGCCGGTGTTTGAAAACATAGTCAATGCCTTCGGCGTGCTGCCGAAGGGTACGATCTACACCTACGGCGATACGATTTACAACCCGGAAGGGCTATATATCCGGCCGGAAATAATGGCGCACGAAACGATACATATGCAGCAACAGGAGCAGGCGGGCGGGCCAGATTTATGGTGGGGCAGGTATCTGCGTGAGCCGGAATTCAGGATCGACCAAGAGGCCAAAGCCTACGGGATGCAGTATCGGTTTTTGTGCGACAACGACAAGGGCATGAATGACCGCAACGCTCGATATCGCATGCTATTTTTCCTTTCAAATATTTTGTCCGGGCCGCTATATGGCCGGGCAATCAGCGCGATCGACGCGCGGATATTAATCACTAAATACTCGGGCGTAGACATCAAATGCGGTGCGAGGCCAAAAAAATGAGAGCATGGTGCGATCACAATTTTTTTAAGATGGAAGAACTTAGCAATGGCATCATGGTGATGTGCGCTAATTGCGGTGAGCGCAGGGAACTGTTTAAAACTGGCGAGATTAAAATAACAAGAGCCAATGGACAATCAAGCGATTTTAGAGGGGCGTCAACTGCTGGCAACCTATGACGCCAGCGCTTGGGTGGAGCTGCACAAAATAGTCAATGAAAAGGGTGAGCCGATCAGCTTTGAAAAGCATCAATTCCTGCTCGATATTTACGATGACCAATCGGATAATCTGGTGGTCATTAAAGCGGCGCAGATCGGAATGTCGACCACCGAGATATTAAAAAACTTCCGCGATGCAGAGCTGCAGCGCATGGACATAATCTATACCCTGCCGACTGATTCCGATGTCGGCATTTTTGTTGGCGGCAAAGTCAACCGTATCATCCAGAACAACCCGCACCTGTCAAAGCTAACGGCCGACAAGGACGCGATCGAACAGAAGCAGATCGGCCAATCGATGTTATACTTCCGCGGTACCTGGAGCAAAAAAGCCGCCATCATGGTAACCGCCGACCGGCTGGTGCATGACGAAAAGGACTCGAGCAAACAGGACGTCATCGCCGACTATCAAGCGCGGCTGCAACATTCGAAATTCAAGCAGACCCATGTCTTCAGCCACCCGAGCGTACCGGGCAAGGGCGTAGACATCGAATGGCAGCAATCGGACCAAAAGGAATGGGTTATAACCTGCCCGCATTGTGGCAAGCAGCAATTTTTAAGCTGGAATACCGAGGATCCGCGCAAAATGTCAGTCGATATCGAGAATAAAGAGTTTATCTGCAAAAGTTGCCACGGCATACTGGACTGGCACGCTCGTGCTAAAGGCCGCTGGATGCCCAGGAAAGGCCGTACCGGCGCGAAATACAGCGGATATCACATAAGCCTGCTGATGGCGCCGTGGATGAGTGCCAGCGAGATCATAGATAAATACAACGAAGTGCTGACCGGCAAGCAGACCATGGATTATTTTTACAACAAGGTGCTGGGTCTAGCTTATGCCGGCAGCGGCAATAGCGTAACGCAGGACGTGATATTCGGCGCCATCACCACCGACAAGAATCTCTATCAAGGCCGGATGGTGGTCGGCGTGGATTCCGGCGTCAAACTGCGCTACGTGATCGGCAACAAGCAGGGATTGCTCGGCTATGGCGAGATGGGAGCCTGGGAGCCGGACGACAAGCTAGGCATCACGCTCGAGCAATCAATTGAGTATTTTTTAAAGAAATTCCCCAACTGCATCATGGTGGTGGATCAAGGCGGTGATATCATCGGTCCACGCAAGCTGCGCGCCAAGTATCCCGGCCGGGTGTTTTTGTGCCACTACGCTGCTGACAGAAAAACCATGCAACTGATCCGCTGGGGCAAAAAAGACGAATTCGGCAATGTGCTGGTAGACCGCAACCGGATGATCCAGCTGACGCTTGATGAGATGAAAGAAAAACGCTTCCGGCTCTATAACGGCGATGAAAATGCCTGGTATGATTACTGGCTGCATTGGTCGCATATCTACCGGCAGGCGGAGGTAGATAAGCTGGGGATAACTCGCCATAACTGGCTACGGAGCGACCGGGATGATTACGTTCACGCCACCGTTTATTGGCGGGTAGGCATCAGTCGCTTCGGCGCCATCGGCGCGATCGTGGGAGCCGACATGAAGCCGGAGGCCAATAGCTATATGCTCAATCCTGACATGACCGTCACCTATAACCCGGAGGATCTGTTCAACAAAAAGAAGGATGAAGAGTGGTGGGGTGAGGAAGAATTTGACTGGCGCGGTAATTAATCTTTTGCGATAGTGAAATAAGTGTTATAATAAAAACAACTATGGCCAACATCATCGTGGAGGCATTCAATTCCCTGGCGGCCGGCATCAACAAAGCCAAAGGCGATCGCGATACGGACAACACTGAGGGAATAGTGTCCGATAAGTTTCCCGAGCTGAAACTCAACATGCCGAATGAGGAGCTTTTGAAATTGACAATCGCTTGGGAAAAAAAATGGATAGACTCAAATATCTACCAGGAATGGCTGAAAAAGGGCGACGAGAACGAAAAATACTGGAAAGGCGAGCAGTTTGACACGCCGGTCTCGGGCAAAATAAGACCGCTGGTTGATAATGTGATATTCGAATCGCTCGAAACCTACCTGCCGCAAGTGACGCGGCGCAATCCAGATCCGATGGTAACCCCGGCCAAAGGCCAAGACGATAACGAAGAAACGCAGGCATTCACCAAAGACCTGCAAAAAGAACTTGGTGAGATTGCGAGCGAAATTAGACTACGCCTAAAACTGAAAAAAGCCGCTCGCCATTGGGCGATTTATCTGTTAGGCGTAGGTAAGGTCGGCTGGGATTTGGACAGGGATATCCCGACAATCAAGATCATCCGCGGCAAAAAGCTGATTTTGGATCCAACCGCAGTTACCGATGAAGATGGCTACAGCGGCGAGTACATCGGCGAATATCGCAAGATGCAAGCCGGCAAACTGATTGCGACCTTGAAAGACCTTGATGCCGAAGAGGGTGCAGTCGAGGCGATTACCTCAAAAGTCAACAGCGACCTAGGCACCGAGATTCAGTACAAAGAGTGGTGGACTGACCAGTATCTCTGCTGGACTTTGGGCGATAAGGTGCTATTCAAAACCAAAAATCCGCATTGGAACTATGACAAAGAAGAGGCGGTGCCAGGCGAGCAGCCATTGAATCCGGACGGCACGCCAGCTGAACCGCAGATGCAGACCATAGCCGGCATCAATCATTTTTACTCGCCCAAAAAGCCGTTCATCCTGCTCTCGGTATTTAATCTCGGCAAGGCGCCGATGGACGATGTCTCGCTGATCGGTCAGAATTTACCAGGCCAAGACCTGATCAACAAGCGCAACAAGCAGATCGACAAAAATGCCGATTCGATGAACGGCGGCATGGTGGTAAGCTTGGAGCGTTCCGGCATGTCATTGTCTCAGGCTTCGGGCGTAACCGAGGCGCTGCGCAAAGGCGGCACGATCGCCATCCCGACCGGCTCGGTAAATGAGGCGATACAGCGCATGAGTGCGCCCGAGCTACCGATCACTATTTACAATCAGCTGCAGGACTCGCGCAATAGAGTGCGCGATATATTCGGCACCTCCGGCTTCATCCCGGCATCACTACAAAAAGAGAAAACGGTGCGCGGAAAATATCAGATACAAGGACTTGATACCGATCGGATCGGCGGTGGATTTAGCGAGTACCTCGAGCAATTTGCCGATGATGTCTATAACTGGTTCGTGCAATTGCTATTCGTCTACGATGAGCGTTATGTCGGCAAACCGCTACCACGGGTGCGCGTCGATGTCAAGGAAGGGTCGCTACTGCCTAAAGATTCTACCACCATCGCCAATCAGGCGATTGACCTGGCGAGCGCCAACAAGATGTCCTTGCTTGATATGTACAAGCGGCTGGATTATCCGAACCCGGAAGAGATGGCTGCCAATGCCTGGCTGGAGATAAACGCGCCGGAAATGCTATACAGCAATGATCAGCGTATCGCGCAGGTGATGTCGCAACGCTCGGCTGCTGCGGGTAAGCCGCCGTCCGCCTCGATCAACTACAAAGACCTGCCGCCCGAGGGCCAGGCGCAACTGGCGGCTCAGGCCGGTATTCAGCTTCATGCCGAGGCGATTGCGGCGCACGATGAATTTAACAAAGAAAAGGAGCAGGAGGCCACCAAGCAAGCCGCGGCAGAAGCAGCAGCCAATAAACCGGCTAGGCCGGAAACTGGGCAATAATTTTATAAACTAGGCAATAATTATCAAAACTATGCAAATGCGTAAAATTAAGCCAAAACAAGATGAGATGATGCTTTCTTCCGGTCCGGGAATAATGACCAAGAAAAAAGCCGAACCGATATACCCGCGCCTCAGGATCGACCTAGAACATCTGCCGGAAGCCAAAAAATGGGATATCGGCAAAGAGTACGAACTGAATCTGAAATTAAAAATGGTTGGAATATCAATCAGCCGATTTGATAACAATGCTGAATTTGAGATTCGCGAACTCGGCTGTGAAGGCGAAGATAAAGAATAAATATGCCATTCAAATCAAAGAGCCAAGTCAGAATGATGTTTGCCAAACACCCCAAACTGGCCAAAGAGTTTGCCGCCAAGACCATCAACATGAAAGCGCTACCGGAAAAAAAACGGCCGTTAAAGCCGGCGGTTAAAAAATAGCTGTGCGAACATTTAAAATAGTGCTATAATAAATATATAAGGCCGTCTCGTTCTGCGCGGCCAGCAAAAAAATAACGCAGATCGCATTATGACTATAGACGCAGGATTCAAACGCGAGGGCGATCCAGCCTTCGAAACTGATCCGGGGAAGGAAAACCCCGCCGATCCGTCATCGGACGAAACCGAAAAAGATGAGGAAGTCGACCCGTCGCCGGATGGGGGTACGCCTAATAATCCGGATGATAAAGATAAAGACATTCCTTTCCACAAGCACCCTCGATGGACTGAGCGCGAAACTGAATGGAATGATAAATTCAACGATCAAGAGCGGCGCCACACTAAAGAAATCGAGGATCTGCGCAAGGAAATTGCCGGAAAAAAGGAAACTCCCAGCGAGGATGTTCCGGCAATCCCGTCATGGTTTGGCGGCGATAAAGAGCAATGGGAAGCCTACTATCAGGACCAGAAAAAACTGGTGGATGAGGCGGCGGAAAGAGCGGAAAAACGCGTAGCCGCCAAGGTGCAGGAGCAGGATAAGGCAGTCAAGGAAGCGACAGATTATATGCAGGCCGAGCTTGAAGCGATTGAAGCGGACGAAGACCTTAATCCAAAAAAGGCTAAGGTCGATCCGAACAAATTGATCAAGATCGTCATGGATAACGACCTAATCGATTCCAAAGGCCGCTGGAACTACCGCGCCGGCTGGAAAATACTGCAGACCGAAGCAGGCGCTCCGTCTAAGCCAAACACTGATCGAAAAAAGATTGCCGGCGCAACGACCAGCGGAACCCCGGCCGAACCGGCAAAGCCACAAGCATTCAAGACCGCGGACGATTTTCAAAAAAGCCGTCCTTGGTAGCTAAAGCGGGTGGCGATTATCGAACTATAAACTAACCACCCTTAATATGAGCGAATTATACGGACAAAGAGTCCAAACGACCGTGCAGACTGAATATCTGCCATTTGTCGTGGACACCATTCTGAATTCCAACGTGCTGTTCCAGCGCGTGGTCCGCGCGGCTAAAAAGTGGAATGGCAGAACCTTGCGCGTGCCGATCAAGTACGCCAAGAACACCACCGGCCAGTCCTTCAGCGGTTTTGACACCTTCTCGGTGGCCGCGACCGACAACCGTCAGTTCATGGAATTCACCCCGCGCTTTTATCAGATCACTTGCGCCCTGCCCGGCGACGAAATCTCAGTCGCGGACACCGACGACAAGATTCTTGATCTGATGAAGCTGACCATCCAGTCGGACACCGAAGATATGGCCGATGACCTCGGTACTATCTTTTATGCCGACGGCACTGGCAACGGCTCGAAGGATCCCCTCGGCCTTGCAGCCTTGGTAGACGACGGCAACAGCGTCGCCACCATCGGCGGTCTCTCCCGATCGACCTATTCGACCCTGGCCTCGACGGTCACCGCCTCAAGCGGAACCATCACCCTGGCCAAGTGCGACACCCTCTGGATCAACGTAGCATCAGGATCGGTCAAACCGACGGCGATCTACACGACCGAGGCGGTATTTAATTTCTACGGCCAGCTATTGCGGCCGCAGGAGCGCATCGTCCACGATGCGTCGAACACCAAGGGCCTGACGGCCGGCGCTGGTTTCTCCGCCCTGCATTACAACGGCAAACCGGTGCTAATGGATGAAAAAGCGACCAGCGGCATGTTCGCCATGGTGAACGAGAACTTTATCGACTTCTACGCCCTGCCTTATAAGTTTGCCAAACCGGTGGCTTATAAGAGCCAGATAGAGGGCAATGATTATGGCGCTCCGATCGGCCTCGGCTTTTCCTGGAGCGACTGGATCATCCCGGCAAACTCCGGCTCGGTGGTCGGTCACATCTACTTCGGCGGTCAGTTCATCACCACCAACCCGAAGCGCCATGGCAAGCTGACCAGCATCACTGGCATCTAGGCCACCTCTAATCAACTAACGCGTGCGTAAGCATGCTGAAACCAACATGACTAAAGAATTCAAGATGTTGTTGGCCTTCCTAGGGGTAGTGCTGGTAGTTTCAATAATCACTCTGAGCGTGTTGCTTGCAGACAACGGCTCTGGTGACCAGGTGAAATTTACCGGTGCCGCGGGCAATTTGCTGGCTGAAAATTATGATCCGTACGTGCAATACAACGGCGGATATAATAGCGCCAAGCCGATCAAAACCAGTGACTCTCTCGATGGCGGAGCGACAACGGTAACTACCCTGGACGCTAGCGGAGCGGTCGTTTTATCATCGACGCTACAAGCGGGCGCCAGCACGCTGTCCTCATTGACAGTGAGCGGCGCGTCGGATGTAGTGGGCTTGACCCAAGGCGGCTCAACGCTAGCCTCCTCGACCACAAACACCGCAGAAACGCTACCGGCAACATATCTTACAAGCTATACCGGCTTAGTATTGACGCCAAACACGGCGGATACAACTTACACCTTCCCCGCATCGTCAACATTGACGGCGATGATTCCAAACACCGGGGACTTTATTACGAAAACGATATCAAACGCGACAAGCACCGCAGGCATCGATGTTGTCATTGCTGCCGGCGCTGGAATGTCTCTCTCCGGAACATCATCGCCAAAAATCACGCCGCAATCGGCCGGATTTTTGACTTTCATCCGCGAGAGCAATTCCGATATCAGCGTTCATATCGGGAATTGATCACGAATTATCGATCATAATCAAAGCTAAGCATCAAATATGACCAATCAAACGAATCTTACCGGGCCGGTCAGCGTCGTCGCTCAGGGTATCAACGAGGAATCATCGACTCAGATGCACGACATCGGCGCCTACGTGGAAACCGGTGATGGCCGTGGCTTCCGCTATACCAAGTGCGGCACAACGGCGACGGTCGCGGGCAAGGTGTACCAGAGCTCCGCTCTGGACGCTACCAACCTGCAACCGTCCGGCGGTTTGGCGCCGTCCGCCAATGTGGCAATCGGCGGTACCTCAATCACCGTGAGCGACTCCATCACCCTGACCGCCAACCAGCTGGCCGGCGGTTATCTCTCGGTAGTGGTGACACCGGGCCAAGGTTATCTCTACAAGATCAAGGGCAACACTGCGGTAACCGGCGCCACCGGCGCAGTGATTACCTTGGATGATCCATTAATAATTGCCGTGACGACCGCCTCCAATTTCATCGTCACCCCGCATCCTTACAATGGCATCACCATCGAACCGGGTACGCCGACCGGCGTAATCGTCGGCGTGGCGCACCGGATCCTGACCGAGGCATACTACGGCTGGATACAGACCTACGGCGTGGCCTCGGTACTCTTCACCGGGACAGGCGTAGCCGGCAAAGTTGTCGGTTCATTATCCGGCGGCACATCGGGATCATGCGCTCCGGCAATCGCTGCTACCAACATTCTCGGCGAGAATATTGCAACCAGCATATCCGGCGAGTACTCCTTGGTGTATCTGCGGATCCACTAGATCATACTCTGATCAAAAACCCCTCTCGCAAGAGGGGGGTTTATATCAAAGCATGATAAAGACGGTGCTAACCCAATGACTGGAATCACCGCGCCAGCCTAAATATTTTTTTATGAAAGTAGCAATCTTTCACAATTTCTCAAACGAAACGTTTATCGGCTACTGGAACGGCCGACCCTACACCTACCAGCCGGGCGAAAAGAAGTATCTACCGGCCTACCTGGCGGCACACTTCGCCAAGCACCTGACCAATCGCGAACTGCTGAAAATGGATCCGCCGAGAGAAAACGCCACCTCGCCTAAAGATCCGGAGCAAGTGCCGGAGTATTTGGAAAAATACAACCAGGCGTTCAAAATTGTCGATGACGCTTCGGATCCGCAGGGCGACAAGGACGAAACTCAGGTAGCGGTTGAGGTGTTAAATAAGCAGGCGGAGGAAGATCAGGCCGGACCGGGAAAAGAGGCGCAGATAATCGCCCCGCCGGAAGAAGATGAGATAGAGGGAATTAAATAATTAACATAACGTATGGCTATCATAGACTCAGTATTCCCGCGCGATGCCAATAGCGTACCGATTTGGAGCGAGGGGCTGGTGGCGAGCAAGGCCATCACCTACGTAGGCGCGACGACCGGTGCGACCGGCGCGACCACTTTATTCACCGTGACCGGCTGCGTGGTGGTGCGAGTTTTTGGCGTCTGTGGCACGACGCTAGAAGGGGCGGCAACGCTTGAAGTTGGAATAAGCGGAGCGACCGCGGTTATTCTTGCTCAATTGGCCAATGCGACCGTTTTGGCGGCAGATGAGATATATACCGATGCCACGCCGACCACTAAGGTAGAGGCAATGCCAAGCCAGCTGATCATCGGCAATAGCCAGGATATCATTCAGACAATCGGTTCGACGGCGCTGACCGCCGGCCAGTTGACATACTATTGCCTGTGGGCGCCGATTTCCAGCGATGGAAACGTAGTCGTGGCATAAATTTGTGGAGCTGCTATCGCCGACCAAAATACAAGCGGAAAAACGCTGCGGTGAACAAGAGGCGCGCATAAGAACCACCGCCTTGGCGGCGGAGGAATCGGCGCTGGCCAAACGATTGAACCAAGCCAGGTCGTCGGCGCAGAAAGAAATCGATCGTCTAAATAAATCCGTGGAAGAGCGAAACGCGGAAGCACGTGTCAAAAAAACCATTCTGGAACGACAAGTCGATGATCTGGAAACGCGCCGGGAGGCGGCGCTGCGGCCGATAAAAAAAATAGAGGAAGAAACAAACCGGCGGCTGCTTGAAGCGAATGAGCGCTTGTTGCAGGTGGAAGATATAAGGATCGAACTTGAAAATGAACGATCCAGAATCAAAGAACAGACAAGATTGCTGATAAAGCAGAGCCAAAGCATCGAGGAGCGAGAGAAAAAGATAAATTACAAAGAAGCCGGCATTATTGCCGGACAGAATAAACTGGATGAGTCGGCGCGCGATCTAGGCCAACGCTGGACCGAACTTAATCAGGCCAAGGCGCAATTTAATCGGGAAAAAGAGGTTATGGCCGTAAAAGCCCTGAAAACGGCTGAAATTGAGCGCATGAACGTCATTAGGCAGAAAGAGCTGGATAACAGGGAAAAAACGCTTAGAAGCGACAGAATTGCCCTTCAGGACGCTTATAAGGCACTGGCAGCGGCCAAAAAAGAAATTTTAGGACAATGACATGGCGAAAGATAATAATCAGGTTGAAACTCTGCTCGGGACCAGCAACGCCGATGGCATCACACCGATCGCGGTGAAAGTCGATCCAACCACGCACGCGCTAGAAGTGAGCGACAATAATGACGGGAGTGATTTATCAGATGACATCGCCAGGCGCAATAGCAACATGCAACCGGTCCTGCTAGCGACTTCAAGTGTGGACGGCCTGACTCCGGTCGCGATTTACGTCAACGCCTCCGGCCAATTGCTGATAAACTCGAGCTAATATGGCAGACGCAAAAAGAGATCAAAATATGGTGCCGACCATTTTGGCGGTATCAAATGCCGATGGAGTAACACCGGTGGTTGTATATGCCGATCCGGTTACGCATCGGCTTTTAGTATCGGGTACTACCAGCGCGTCAGCCATTGCCGCCCTGCTCACGACTACCACCTACGTGACGACAGCCGGGCAGACTGCATTTACCTTGCCGGAGGTGGCGTTATTTATCTTTGCGGTAGTGATCGGCGGCCAGCCACAAACACCGACCGCTGATTATACCTACGATGATAATCTGACAGTGACGCTGACTTTATCTGGTGGCGTGCCTGCCGGACTGAACGCATATATAACCTGCTTACACGCATAATATGAAAAAATATTTTACCCTGATTTTTATTCTCGGCGTCATCTCAGTCTTTGCGATCAGTTTTGCGGCTGACGCATATTTTCATACATTTTTTACCCCGGCATGCAATGGCGGCCAGCTTCTTGGTGCTGGTACGGTATTCCAGGGATTTCAGGGTGGGACCGGCATATCAACTACATCCGCGAGCGATGTCGGTAAAACATTGGTGGTGGCCTCCTCTTCTCCATTTCTGACCTATACGCTAAGCTCGGCTGGCGCCGGTACGGTCACCTCGGTCGATATGAGTGTCCCGACCGGCCTTTCAATATCGGGCAATCCAATCACTAGCGCGGGAACGCTTTCTCTCACCTTTACCGGTGATTATTCCATTCCAAAAACCGCTTCAACAACCAACGGAAACGATGCCTATAATTCATTGTTCGCCACAGGAACGTCGGGAATGATTTTACAAACAAACGGCGCGGTTCCTTCGTGGGTCGCTACTTCAACCCTTAACATATCCGGCGGCTCAATGATCTACCCGGGTGCGGGCATTGCCCTCTCGACCGGCTCGGGCTGGGACACCTCAATCGTCGACGCTTCTGGAAATTGGAATACAGCCTATACTGATCGTCTTAAATGGGACGGCGGAGCTACGGGGCTAGTCGCCGCCACCGGCCGCACTTCGCTCGGGCTTGGCACGATGGCTCTTGAACCAAATACCGGATCAACCACTATTAATACTCTCGGCACGATCACCACCGGCACTTGGTCAGGAGAATCAATCCTCAACGCCAAGATAGCTTCCTCAACTGAATATCTGGCGGATATAGGTTGGAACGGGGATCTAGTGATAAACGCTTCTACCACCAATCTGTCTGTAGGCACAAAACTATTTTTAAATTCTGGAAATATTATAGATTGGGATAATGGAGATGTAACCCTTACTCACTCGGCAGAAAAATTAACTTTTGCCGGTGGTGATTTTCAATTTACTAATGCAATATATTCTTCCACCGGAATATTTCCGACCAGCGATGGAGGATCGCCACTTGGCTCTAATGTAAAAAACTGGAATGGATTATTTTTAAAACGAGGAGCGGTAATAAATTATGCTAATGGCGATTATACAATTACTCACGCCACGGGAACACTGACTTATTCTGGCAATGTAGTTATTCCGAACGCCTCTACTACAAATCTTAGCGTTTCAACCAACTCTTATCTCGGCACGATCAAGAGTGGTACTTGGAACGGAGCGGTAGTCGGTCCGACATATGGAGGCACGGGTTTGACTGCCAATGCCGCCGGAACGCTTTTATATGGCTCTGCCCTGAATACCTGGGCAGCTCTCGCTTCCTCATCACCCGGCGGATATTTAACGATTGGAGCCACTGGCTACCCTTCCTGGGGAGCGACTTCATCGCTGACCGTGCTTCTCAATCTTGGAAAAATTGGCACCATAACCACCGGCACCTGGAACGCCACAGCAATCGGCGCAACCTATGGAGGCACGGGACTGACCTCGGTTACCCCTGGCTCGCTTCTTGTTTCGACCGGGGTGAACGCCTGGACGACTTTAGCTTCCTCAACGTCCGGAAATTATCTAGGAATCTCCTCAACTACGGGAAGGATGGAGTGGCAAAAAATAAATACGATTGAATCTTCCAATAACTGTTTATTCACTAATGGCAACAACGGCAAAGGCAACATCTGCCTTGATAAGACCAATAATGAATTGCAGTATTACGGCACGGCCACCTCAACCATCGTGAATTTTGGAACGATTGTCGCTCACTATGCCACCTCGACTGCTTGGAGTGGGACGACGACGCTTTTACTCGCCCCAGCGATACAAGCTTTGACCTTCCGCGGAGTATATTGTGAAACGACCGCCGGGACTGTAGGCGTTTCACTTTACGACGGCACGAATCGATCAGACTACATCCCCACCGCCTCGACCACGATAAATTATATCCCCCTGACTACCAATGTTAACTTTACGGCCGGGGAATCGATTCGGGTAGATTTTGGCACGCCAGCCTCAACACCAGTACAGATTACCTGTAGGTTTAAATACACCTATGACCCGACTTAAGACACCGTTTAAAATTCTAGGGTTTGTATTGGCCGTCAATTTTCTTATCGGCTCTTGGGGATTTATGGTTAAAAAAGCAGTTGATAAAAACGCGGGGCAAGCGGTTGATTCTGTCCTATCGGTAGAAAAGGATGTCAAATCAATTCAAGATAATTATTTCGTAAAGAACGGAAAATATCAAATGATACCAAAGCCGGAGATCGGCAGCTCTACGCCCGGCTACTGGGTGGATGAATTGGTCTATCCGGACGGCACGGCCGATTACATCGTGCATATTCAAGATGATAAGGGAAAAATCACCGAATACGAAAAAAGTAAAATTGACAAAGACACTAAAGCCATCAAATGAAATTTAGAAAAACAATCTATTTTATATGGCTGGTTGCGACGATCCTGACTGGCGGTTACGGATATAAAGCTCGAGCGGCAGCGACCGAGCTATTCTCGATGTCTTTGTACAATGACGCTAATTTGGCCGCCTATTACAGATTAGAGGATGTCACCGATAGCGAAGACAGCGGGACGGATTACGATTTAACGAACGTTAATACGATGACGTTTGATGCGGCAAAGTTCAACAACGGTGCATCGACTGATAGTAATAACAGGACTGGCGCACAACATTTAAAAGTTGCTTCTGATTTGGGAATCACCAGTTCATCTTATTCAATGTCCGCTTGGGTGAAAGTTATTTTACTACCGGTCACTACCGTAAATGAAGGATTGGAAACCGTTGCTATTAGAAGTAATTCCGCCAGTGATACTTGGGACGGTTTTTTTATTAAAATTGTTGGCACTACCTACGGCGTTAAATACAGGCACTTTAGAAACGGAATAGCGACATATGATTTGGATTATGATTTCAATTACGGAACTACAAACTTTTTTCATTTTGTGACCACTTATGATGGTTCAACTATGCGCCTTTATATCAACGGCTCAGAGGTTGGGACGCCTCAATCCATTTCTGGTAATGGAAATGATGGCGGTCAATATTGTCTTATTGTTGCAACCTACATTAATTCAAACTGCACCGGCTACCCTGGGTACGCTTCAACCATCACGATAGACGATTTATCTGTTTGGAGTGATGTTTTAACTTCAGATGAAGTTGCTTCGCTTTATAACGGTGAGTCCGCTCCTGCCGCCTACGTCCAGCCTTTGATCCAATCAATGATATATGACGAATAAATTTATGGAAAACACCTGCACAAAATGTGAATTTTATTTGAAGACCTGTTATTGCGAAAAAACCGGTCATCATATTGGAAACGGATACGCGGCAGAGTGTCATGCTAAAAAATGTGAAGATTACAAAGTTAAATAACTAACATAAATCTATGCTCAGCGAACTATTTAAAATCAATGGTCGCGATCTGATGAAAAGTGCCGTCGTGCTTTTTATCACTACGGCGACGACTTCGGTAGCCACCACGATAACATCGATCCTGCAGCAGATTGTAGCGTCATTGCAGGCCGGTAACCTGGAGATTGATTTTTCTCAGGTATTGACGTCACTCGTAACCGGTTTGGCGATCGGCGTTTTGTTGGGCGTGGTCGGCGCGATTAACTATTTATTGAAAAACATTCTGACTGATCAGAATGGCCGGGTGTTGGGAAAATATTAGGACATGAGCAGCCAACAGCAGCCAATATCAATCAAGGGGTGGGAAAACGGCATGACTGATGGACCGCACCAAGCGGGCATCAGTCTGCTTCGTAATTTTGATATAGAATCATTTCCCGGCGCGCTGAAAGTGGCTAAACAACCTCAATCATATTTCCCCGCGCTGAATACCGTGACTTTTACGGTTGATCCAGCGACCAATATATTTACCGCCGGCAGCACGATCGAATCGGGGGCTCTAAACATGAGCGGTGCCGCGGTCTACCTGACCAGCACCGGAAATTTACCGGTTGCGGATCCGGTCGGATTATCGGTCAACACGGTTTATTATATCATCCGGGTGACCGCTACTACTTTTAAACTGGCCACCTCGTACAAAAACGCGGTCGGCAGCGCTGCCGGCACGGCGATGGATATAACCGACGCCGGCACTAATGTCCATACCATCCACCCGATAGCAATTGGCACGATCAATTGGATCCTGCAGGATCCGCGCAATAATTATATCTACATGCTAGATTCTAACGGCCGCACATGGTTCGTGCCAACAGGATCAAAAGCATATTTGCTTCATAATTCCGCGATTGAGGACGTAGACGCGGCGCTGACTAATGCTTCGGGCAACGGACTGGCATTGCATGCATTTTCAAACACGACCTCCACTTATTTATTTACCTTCCGTAACGCCGTGGTGGACGTGATCGACGTATACGGCGATACGGCGATTGAAGCATTGGCCTGGAGCAATGCATGGCAAAATTTGAATACCGGCTCTGGCGTGGCCAACAGCCATCACGCGATTCGTAGTCAGGATGATGCTATCTATTTTTGCGACAACCGATATGTCGGCAGCATTATTGAAAAAGTCGGGCAGACCTTCGTACCCGCTACGGCGGCATCTTTTACCTACAACAACCAGGCGCTTGATTTGCCTACCTATGAAGTTGCTCAATGTTTGGAAGAACTCGGCGTGAATTTACTGGCCGGCGGGAATACTTTTGACAAGATTTATCCTTGGGACCGGATAAGCAATTCATTCAGTCTGCCGATGTCGGTTGGCGAATATGCCATTAAGCGTATGAAAAATATAGGCGGCACGGTCTACGTCTTGGCCGGATCGCAGGGTAATATTTACACAACGCAAGGCAGCTATGTCAAATTTTTCAAAAGCATACCAAAATATCTTACCAACAACGCCTATTCGGTACTTGCTTCACCGATAACC
>Ga0172379_10001793_pt1 | contig 40971 bp, 39 predicted proteins | sample GrowelOW334metaG_FD_119756 | JGI IMG/M metagenome (GOLD analysis project Ga0172379, IMG submission 119756) | Groundwater microbial communities from an aquifer near a municipal landfill in Southern Ontario, Canada - Groundwater well OW334 metaG | ecosystem: Environmental > Aquatic > Deep... | reverse complement strand
CGGGGTGACGGGCATGTCCGCATAGGCGCTGTTGTGCGATGTCGCGACTAGCGACGAGCAGAACAGCGACGGCAGGAGCGGCCCGTTGTGGCGAGGAGCGAAGCGATTTCGCCACAACTAGGTATTATGCGAACTTAAATATATATACTTACCTAATATTAGCCAATAAGTGATATTGCGTTTATTTGAGACGTACTTCGATATGATCCGGCAAGGATGGCGCTCGAATTACCCAAAATGGCGAAAATCTCACTTCAGCTGAATCCACTTCCTTGAACCCGCTGAAATAGCCGGTGATTTCCTGACGGTCTTTGTTGACCAGGTTTTTGCGGTCAAACATCGGATTGGTCAATTTTACAGTGGTGCTGCCGCTTAACAAAGCCCTGACTTCAACGGTATTGGTTTTAACATCATAACGCTCGATCGTATAGGTGATAGGCTTGTCGGTATTGCGGCTGAAAGAATCCTCGGCTGAAATTTGTGATTCAGCTAACTCCAGCACCTGGCGTTCGGTTGCGGAGGCATCAAAAGCCACCCCTAGAATATTCATTGATGACGATACTTCAATAGTGCTGGTGGCTTGATCGGGTTCGGCGTTAACGTTTTCGGTAACAATTTCTTTGCGAGTGGCGGAAACATTCCAGTCGGCATTAATTTTTTTAATCTGCGAATTCAATTCGTTTATACCCTGGTCGTATATCTCGGATCGAGACGCTTCTTTGGCTTTTTGAATGTCATTGATCGTCGCGACTTTGGTGTCGGTCGTACCGCCCGACATGGCGGTGGCGCTTTCGCCGTAGATTTTATCTTGCAAGCCCGGCCATAGTCCCGGAAGAATAAAGTGGCTCGGATCTATTTCGTAGTCTTTGCCCACTTGGTCGGCGATCACGTCGACAGCCACCGAACCGTTAACCGGCGCATCCACTCGCTCGGTCGTGCGGAATAGCTTGCCGCCATCGGACACCAAACGAGTGCCGGCCACTAATGGCTGGGCTTTGTTATTCTTATTATATATCGTGATTGTACCGGCCGCCTTAGATGGGATCGAGGCCAGGGTGGTAAGGTCGGTGTATGATTTCTTTAGCTTCTGAGTATGCTGCAATATAATGCCAGGGATAGCCGCTTCATCTTGTTGAGTAGCGGCAGCGGGAGGAGTGGCAGAGCCGTATACCGACAAGGCAACGGTTAGGTCAACTGGCTCTGATTTAGCCGTTACGGTGATAATGGTGCGCGAGAATGAAAAATACACTATCACGCCTACTATTAACAAGCTTACGACAATAAAAACCGATAACAAAGGTCGGTAGTATCTTTGAATTTTGGCTGAGCTTATGTGGTGTTTTTCGGGCATATGCCTAGTTGATTTTTACAGATTTCGGGCCGAGTAATTGATTGACTTCGTTGGTCAGGCTATCCGCATAACTGACACGTAAATCAGCTTTGATGATACGCTGTCCGCGCACCCCAGGCAGCACAACATAAACTGATTGTTCACCCGGGTATTTTAACAGAATTTGCTTGAGTTTGTCATATATTGTCTGGTCTGTCTGGGGCGGTACATAAACATAGAGATTGCCGGATTCTGTAATGGGTAAAGTGTTGGTAACAACGTATTGTGGCGGAATAAATGAATTCATTATACTTGTCGCATCCGGTAGGTTTAATATGGCGGCGTCATTGGCGATAATTTTACGTTCGCTGTCTTTGTCTGTTATCCGTCCGCTGACTAGAATAGCCTGATCTTCTACCCATGGCGCAGACTTTTCGGATAATATTTTTGGAAACACCAACACCTCGACTGCGCCCGTACTGTCCTCAATTTTCGCAAAAAACATTGTCTCGTGTGATTTGGTCAATATCTTTTTTAAGCCGGTTACCATGCCGGCGATAATGACGGTATCCGAGCCGGCACAGCTTAGCAGATTGGCGATTGGAGTTACCCGATCTTTGACCACTTCGGCATATTCCGAAAAAGGATGCGCGGTGATATACAGCCCCAGCAGCTGCTTTTCCCAGGTGAGGCAGTCTAGCTGGCTGGCGGGTTGGGCCGTACGCAGGCGCAGGGCGGGCCGGTGATCTACCGGCGCGAGATGAAAAATATTGATCTGGCCATTGCTGCTGGCGCGATCGGCCGATTTGGCGTAGGCGAGCAGTGTTTCCAAGTTGGCCAAAAGTTGATTTCTTTCACCATAGCGTTCCATGGCACCGGCTTTAATCAAGCTTTCCATCGACTTCTTGTTCAGATCTTTTGATTTAACCCGCGTCAAGAAATCTTCCAGTGTTTGAAACGGACCGTTGGCTTTTCGTTCGGTAATTATCGTATTGACAATATTTGTGCCGACGTTCTTTACGGCGCATAAGCCGAATCGGATAGTGGGCTGGCCGGCAAGAGTTTTCTCGGCCACAACGGTAAAAGTAGAAAAGCTTTCGTTTATGTCAGGGGGCAATACCTGGATATTCATCTTGCGGCATTCATCGATCTCAATGGCGATCCGGTCGATATTTTCTTGATCGGATGTCAGCAGCGCGGCCATAAATTCGGCTGGGTAATTGGCTTTGAAGTACGCAGTCTGATAGGCTATTAAAGCATAACAGGCACCGTGAGAACGATTGAAGCCGTAACGGGCAAATGGTTCGATAAAGTCAAAAACTTTTTCGGCGGTTGATTTCGGAATGTCGTTATTAACGCACCCATCAATAAATTTGTTTCGCTGTTCGGCCAGAAGCTTGGCGATTTTCTTACCCACCGCTTTACGGAGCACATCGGCCTCTCCCAAAGTAAATCCAGCCAAAGCTTGAGCAATCTGCATAATCTGTTCCTGATATACGGCCACGCCGTATGTTTTTTCCAATATGGGTTGGAGCTTGGGATGCAGGTAAACCGTACGTTTCAGGCCATGCTTGCCGGCGATGAAGTCGGGGATAAACTCCATCGGGCCGGGTCGATATAAAGAGACCATGGCAATAATATCTTCCAAGTCGTTGGGTTGGAGCTGCTTCAGGTAGCGCTTCATGCCGGAGCTTTCCAGCTGGAAGACGCCGGTGGTTTTGGCTTGCTGCAGCAGACGAAATGTCGCTGGATCGTCCAGCGGTATGCTATCGAGATCGATTTGCTGCTGACGGATTTTCTCAATAATATTTATTGTGTTCTGCAATATGGTCAGGTTCTTCAGGCCCAAAAAGTCCATTTTCAAAAGACCCAGATCTTCGATCGGGTGGAGCGAGTACTGGGTGACGATAGTGGCGTCGTCCTGGGCGGCGTGTTGGACCGGAACGTAGTGATCTAGCGATTCCTTGGTAATAACCACGCCGCATGCGTGGACCGAAGCATGGCGGGCCACGCCCTCTAGTTTTTTTGCCGTATCAAGTAGATTGCGACCTTCGGCATCGTGGGCATATATTTCTCTCAATTCCGGAATACTGGCAATGGCTTCAGTCAGGGTGGTAAACATCGGAATTAATTTAGCGACGCGATCGCAGTAGCTGTAGGACAATCCCAGCACGCGACCGACATCACGGATGGCGGCGCGGGCAGCCATGGTACCAAAAGTGATAATCTGAGCGACGTGATCCTTGCCATATTTGCTTTCGACATATCGAATTACTTCATCACGACGGTCGTCGGCAAAGTCAATGTCGATGTCAGGCATTGATATGCGTTCAGGATTCAGAAAACGTTCAAATAGCAGCTCATATTTTAATGGGTCAAGATTGGTGATATTTGTCAGATAAGATACGATAGACCCGGCGGCAGAACCGCGTCCCGGACCGACAACTATCTTGTTTTGTTTGGCCCAGTTAATGAAATCCTGTACGATCAAAAAGTATGAAGCAAAGCCGGTCTTCAGTATCACCGACAGCTCATAGTCCAAGCGATCAATTACTTTCCGCTCAAGATCATCTTTCGGGTGGGCCGGGTCCTGGATGTCATAACGTGAAAGTAAACCACGATGACACAGCGCTTTTAAGTATGATTCCGTGGTTTGGCCCAATGGTACCTCAAAGTAGGGCAGGGTGATTTTACCCAGCTCGATAGACAAGTTACAGCGCTCGGCAATCTTAACTGAATTGGTTATAGCCTCAGGGTGGTCGGCGAAATCACTAGCCATTTCTTCAGCCGTACGTAACGACACATCAAAATCTTTATATGTCATCCGATTCTGATCGGATAATTTATGCTTTGTTTGAATACACAACAAGATATCATGCGCCGCGGCATCTTCTGGTGTCAGATAATGAGAGTCGTTTGTAGCCACCACGGGGACCTTCAAACGTTCAGATAGGTCGAATATCGCCTGGTTTACTCTGGCTTGATCGGCTACGTTAAGATGATGTTGAACTTCCAAATAAAAATTGTCAGGTCCGAACAAGTTTTGATATTGTCGGATCATTGTTTCGGCTAGATCCAGCTTACCGCTCAAAATATGCTTGGGAAGCTCGCCGGCCATGCAGGCGGTTAAGGCAATCAAACCATCATGGTGTTGGGCGAGTAAATCAAAATCAATCCGGGGTTTGTAATAATACCCCTCGAGATGAGCCCGGGTGGTGAGACTGATCAGGTTGCGGTATCCGATCTCATTTTGCGCCAACAGCACTAGGTGGTAGGGCCTTTCCTCGGTTCGGCTTACCTTATCGGCTCGACTGGCATGGGCGACATAAGCTTCGACGCCAATAATTGGTTTAATGCCGGCGGCTTGCGCTTTTTGATAAAACTCGATCGCGCCATACATGACTCCGTGATCGGTTAGGGCGATTGACTTCATGCCCAGTTGTTGCGCGCGCGCTATTAAATCATCAACCTTAGAGAGCCCGTCTAGCAGGCTATAGTGGCTATGGACGTGAAGGTGGACAAACTCCATTAAGGCGTAGGTGGAAAATTACTTGGTTTTGGCATTTGACGAGGCGTTTCGTTTCTTGGTTCGGCGTTCTTGAACATATGAAATTAAACTGGTGAGCGATTTGATTAGCAACCCAAAGTAGGCCGATGAGTTGGTAAATTTCTCCTTTATCGCATCGATCAGTTCGCCAAATGAGCGGACTTTAGTTTCCACTTCCTTGATAACCGAATTCGCTTCCCGGATTATCGATATCATATAATACAAAAACCAGCACAAAAAGCCGGTCAATACTGCTACCGATAGAGCGATGACCCAGAATAAAATGTCCTTGGAAGTTTCAAACATAGAGCCCCCTTTTTAAATAGCGAGTAAGTTATATAATCGATAAAATTCATGATTATTATAACATAGATCCGTCTTGTTGAAAAATAACGAATCTGGTACACTGTCAATGTCTTAAATACGATTTTTATGGCTCAACCCGGGGAATTAGGCAATCGAGAACTTAATGCCAGCTATTGGTATTTGACACACAAGAGTCTTCTCAGAAAGATACTCATTATTGGTCTTATTGCGTTTAATGCAGTTTTGATACTGCCCCTGGGATGGGGTGTTTATGGATACATAAGTGAATTACCCGGATCAGCTGCTTGGGCAGATGACATTAGAAGCAATTCAATCAACTGGGTCGGCGTCCATCAGAAAATAAAACCCAAAAACATTACCGTAAGCCGAACCGAAATAGTGCCTCGCTCAACCGGGACGTATGATATAGTCGTATGGCTCAAGAATCCAAATTCACAATGGTTCGCTGACCAAGCCAGTGTCACGGCCACATTGGCCGGTACAAAATCCGACCCCATAGAAATATTTATTTTACCTAACGAAGAAAAAATAGTCGCGATAAAAAATATCCGCATACCGGCCACAACTAACATTAGTCAGGAAACCGCTCGAAGCAGCGTCCTGGTAGATAGTTGGCAGCGCTTAGACGATCCAAGAAATTATCAACTGCCGAGTTTTAGCGTCAGCGATACGAAAGCAGAAAGTTTAGGAGATCAATATACGCAGACAAGAGTACTGGGCCATTTATTTAACAGAAGTTTATCGGGCTATGGATTAGTCGATCTAACGGTAGTGCTGTGGAATGGGCCAAAGGCAGTCGGTGTGGCAACGGCCGATCTCCAGAATGTGACTCTTAATGAAGAACGTTCGTTTGATGTCAGATTTTCTCAAATGTATCTCAATGTCACAGATATTACGGTATCACCCAGCGCAAATAACCTCGATGTTGATAATGTGCTGGATAAGTAATCAGATTATCATCAATACTTGAGGAATAATGAATCGGCTTCTCTGGCAATTAAAGCGCATGGATTGGATTATGACCAGCTTGGTACTGCTGCTGGTGTGTTTGGGCATGCTGGCCATATACAGCACATCATCAAATGTTAATGGATCGCCTGACGTAATATTTAGCAAACAACTGGTTTTTGCCGGTGTTGGATTATTAGGGTTTTTTGCCGCCAGTCTGATTAATTATCGTTTTTACCGATCTTTTAGTTTGCCCCTATATGTAATTGGCGGGATATTACTGGTGGTTGTCTTATTATTTGGCACCAAGATACACGGCACCACCGGCTGGGTATTTATAGGTAATTATGGATTTCAGCCGGTTGAATTTGTAAAGCTGTTTGCCATAATCATGTTGGCTCGATACTTTTCGCGACATGGCCAAGAATTTGACCGGCTGGGCACGCTGGTGCGCAGCTTCTTAATTATTGGGATATATTTGGTGTTGATTTTAAGCGAACCCGATCTGGGGTCGGCCATCATATATCTTATCATCTGGCTGGGATTGATATTTTTTGTAAACGTCAAGCGGTCTTTGGTAGTGATTATGATCGCGGGTATCATTGCTGCCGGTAGCGCCGGATGGCTGTTTGTTATGAAAGATTATCAAAAAGAGCGTATCACCAACCTTTTTATGCCCAACAAGGACTCTCTTTCGACCGGGTATAATATTCATCAATCTATTGTCGCCGTTGGATCGGGCGGGTTTTGGGGTCGGGGGTTGGGTTTGGGACCTCAAAGCCAGTTAAAATTCCTGCCCGAACAGCAAACTGATTTCATCTTCGCGGTGATTGCCGAGGAGATGGGCTTCATTGGGGTCGGTCTTACCTTAGGGATCTTTGCCGTTTTGTTTTTTAGAATTCTTTACCATGCCCGCAAATCAAGAGATGATTATTCCATATTTTTAATCGGCGGGGTTATAATTATGATATATACCCAGGTATTCATAAACGTGGGCATGAATTTGGGTATTGCGCCGGTGATAGGCGTGCCGTTACCATTTGTGAGCGCCGGTGGAAGTTCATTGATCACCAGCTTGATTGCCATCGGCATGATACAAAGCGCCATAATAAATCGGCCAAAAACCATCTGATAATTTGACGGGGGGTAAAAAAGTGCTATAATATAGCTACAAAAATAGGGATAAACTATGAATCGAAACGAAAAATCAAGGTTTTTACCGAATTCTGACAATCTTAAGCTGATTACTTATTGTCCGCTATGTAATGCCCACTTCAGTTTTAGTGCCGCAAAGGTGCTCGAGGAGCGGGAGGACGCGCATTTGGTCCATATCCAGTGCCAAAAGTGCTCATCATTCATTGTGGCCTTGATTTTGACTAATGCGATGGGAATCAGCACGGTCGGATTGATTACCGACTTGACCAGCGATGATGTCAGCAAATTTACGAATTCATCTCGCCTAACCGTAAATGATGTGATTGATCTATATCAGGTCACACAGAGCGGAAAAAATCTGGCAGAATTACTTATCAATCATTAACTGAAGGAATGGACACGTATGACTGAATTGGTATTAACAGCACAGCCCAGAACAAAAATCGGACGTCAGACAAAAATATTGCGGCGCGACGGTATTTTGCCGGCGGTTTTATACGGCAAGAATACCGAAACCACGCCGGTCCAGATAAATTACCGTGAATTTGCGAAAATATTTGAATTAGCCGGAGAATCAACTTTGATAACGCTGCAGTTAGACGGCAAGCCGTTCAAGGTGATTATTCACGATGTCACAAAGAACGCAGTCAGTGATAAATTCGATCACGTCGACTTCCATCAAGTAGACCTAAAAGAAAAAGTTGAAGCTGAAATAGAGCTGCAGTTTGAGGGCACCCCCCCAGCTGTCAAAGATTTGGGTGGCGTATTGGTAAAAAGCTTGGACAAGATCAAAGTTGAGGCGCTTCCACAAGATCTAGTAGCACACATAGTGGTCGACATTTCCAATCTTAAAAACTTTGATGACATCATACATGTGAGCGATTTGAAAATACCCGATACTTTGAAAATTCTTGATCGAGGTGATGAAACTGTAGCTTTGGTTCAGGCTCCAAGATCCGAGGCTGAATTAGAAGAACTCGATAAAACAGTTGAAGATAAAGTTGACCAAGTTGAAAAACTCGTCAAAGAAAAAGAACCTGGTGAAGAGGCCGAGGAGGCTAACGCCGAAGAAACCAAAAAAGCTGAATAACATAAATAAATAAAACAATGGCACTAAAAGATTTTCTTTGGTCGTTAAAAGATAACAAACGGCGTTTAACCGTTGTGATAGTCATCGTGCTGGTTCTTGTGGCTGGAGTTGCGGGATATCTGGTATTCGGAAGATCCGACAGTGACAATGATAATAACGGCATTTCAAAGAAAGACAACAAGAACACCAACGCGACTCGACTTCTCCCGCGTATTATCGATGGCGTGCCCGTTATTGATGCTAAAGAAAACATTCTGCCGGTTGCCATTATGGTAGAAAACCAAGTGTCATCTCGACCCCAAGCCGGCCTGGATAAATCAAATCTAGTCTATGAGGCCTTAGCCGAGGGAGGGATTACCCGGTTTATGGCTATATATGCTTCTGGTGATGAAATAGAAAAGATTGGACCCGTCCGGTCCGCGCGCGCCTATTATTTGGATTGGGCACGCGAATTGGATTCGGTGTACGCACATGTTGGCGGGAGCCCCGAAGCGCTTCGGTTAATACCACAATATGATATACGTGATTTGAATCAATTCTATAACAGTCAATATTTTTGGAGGGCCAAAGAAAGGCCGGCGCCGCATAATCTCTATACATCATCAAAATTAATGGGTTTCGCGGTCCGCGACAAAGATTATCCTAATACTGGTAATTATACCGGTTGGAGTTTCGCTGGCGAAGACAGTGCAATATCAAATACACTCAAAACGTTAACCATTGATTTTTCGACGATCAATTATCAAGTTGAGTATAAGTATGCACCGGCTACTAATGACTACGCCCGCTATCAGTCTGGCCAGCCGCACGTAGTCGAAACAGGTGAGACAATCAAGGCTAAGAATATCATTGTTCAATTTACAAAAACACGCCTGGTCGAAGAAGGACGCTTGAGTATGGAGACAATCGGCGAGGGCGTGGCTCGAATATATCGCAACGGAGAGGAGATTGTCGGTACTTGGAAAAAGGATTCCCGAGAGGATCGGACCAATTACTACGATGCCAGCGGACAGACCGTGGTGTTTACGCCGGGCACAACCTGGGTTGAGATTGTTCCGACTGACCGTAATGTAACCTATCAGTAGTATGCCCAATAAAACAAACTCAAATAATCTCATCACCTGGTTGCGCCAGCTTCAATGGAAGTACGTCTTACCGGTGGCGGTTTTTGTAATAATACTGGGGGCTGGTATAGCCATTTACACCGTACCCGGATGGAGTGAAAATATGCCTTGGTCAAAAGACAAAACGTCAAATAGTGGCAATCAGAACGACAGTCAGAGCTTATTAGTAAATAATTCCAAAACAGATTTAGTAGCCAGAGCTATTGATGGTGTTTTGGTAAAACCAGATTTAGCCAACGAACATCCGGTAGCCATCATGATAGATAATGTACCGGGTGCCTGGCCGCAAAACGGCCTGGAGGCAGCCTCGGTGATATATGAAACCCTAGTTGAAGGGGGAGCGACACGACTTATGGCTGTTTTTGCCGGTGGCACTAGTACCAAAATTGGTCCGATTCGCTCGGCGCGGCCTTATTACTTGGACTGGGTATCAGAGTATGACGCTTTCTATGGCCATGTCGGGGGTTCGCCGGATGCTTTGGGCGCGATTGATGGTTTAAAGATAAAAGATTTCAGTCAAATGAAAAATGGCCAGTATTTCTGGCGTGACACCGGTCGAGCGGCTCCGCACAATGTTTATACCAGCAGCGAATTAATCGCCCGCGCTCTACGGGATAAAAACATCACCGCCGCCACGACATACGAGCCTTGGAAATTTAAAGACGAGGCATTGATTGAGCAACGGCCTGCGAATCAGGGTGTAATCGAAGTTAAATTTTCAAATGGCAATACCTGGACATCGCAGTTTAAATACAACGCTACGGACAATACCTATCGACGATTTGAACCTAAGGACACACCGCAGGTGTATGCCGAATCTAGCCAACCTACTAAAGTAAAAAACGTTATTGTGCAAATAATACCCTCGATTCTAGGCGTAGGCGAAAAAGGCCGTTTAACGTTAGATGTGTCGGGTCAAGGTAGTGCTTATGTATTTCGGGATGGGGTGAAAATTGAGGGTTCTTGGCGCAAACCAGACCGTCTATTGCGGACGCGCTACTATGACACATACGGAAACGAAGTGGAGCTGAACCGGGGGACGACCTGGGTGTTGATCATACCAAAAGATCAACCAGTAACATATACTGAATAGTATAACGATATAGCCGGTTAGTAAAAATTATGCCGGCAGTTTTGTTATAATCAAAAACCGGGGTATGTTATTATAATCGCGGATCGATTTACAGCCATAGTTTGGCAATAGTCGATGAACCAATAGTGTTAACGGCGCACACTGACGCCATCCATGCTCAATAACGACACATTCGGGTTGATGGGTTACATTGAGAGATATATTACCAAAAAATTTACGATATATGTTTAAACCTCCCGCGCCGCCGCATAGGGCTTTATATGGTTCGAATCGCAATTCTTGGTAGGTGGGGCTATTTAGTATTTCTGCTCGAGTTAAATAGGGAAGGTTGGCAACTATTAGGTCTGATTTAACATGTCGCCAGGAAGATAGCAATACGCCTGATTTTAAGCGCAAATGATGCTGTCTGGGTAGTATTGCCTCTATATTACGTTTGGCTACGCTCAGAGCCTCAGGGCTACTGTCAGAGGCAAGCATGTTGAGTTTGGGGAATAAAATAGACAATGTGATAGCGATAACGCCGCTACCGGTGCCAATATCGATAGCGCACTTTACATGACGACGATTGATAATGTCGGCGGCGATATCAACCAGCTGCTCAGTTTCTGGGCGGGGGATTAATACGCGGCGATCAACATAAAATGTATGACCGTAAAACCCCGCCCGTTTAATTATATAAGCTACCGGTTCATGAAGAGAGCGCCGTTTTATAAGTGCCGAATATTTGTGTTGAAGTAACGAAGAAATACTATTCTCGGGGTGGGCAATAATGTATTCTGAAGTTTTATTACTGACATGTGTAAAAAGAAGGAGCGCTTCTTGCTGGGCAAAAATAATTCCGCACCGCTGCAGTTGCCGCGTTGCTGTATTTAATAAATTTGCATAGTTCATTTCGCGGCTGCTTTTAACGCTTGAATAACCAAGCCCAGATCACCATCTAATATTTGCTGGATATTGTGCCAGCTAGCTTTTATTCTATGATCGGTCACGCGATCCTGGGGATAGTTGTAGGTTCTAATTTTTTCCGAACGATCGCCGGTGCCGATCTGGTTACGACGGTTTTCGGAACGTTCGCGATGCTTTTTTTCTTCGGCCAATGCTAAAAGACGAGAGCGCAAAACCTGCATGGCTCTTTCGCGATTTTGTAATTGGGAACGCTCGTCCTGGCACTGGACCACCATGCCGGTGGGTTTGTGAACTATTCTGATGGCCGAGTAAGTTGTGTTAACGCTCTGGCCGCCGTGGCCACCGGCGGTAGATGCCTGAATTTCTAGATCTTCGGGTCGGATATCGATGTCGGTGGGCTCGGCTTCGGGCAATATCGCTACGGTGGCGGCCGATGTGTGGACACGGCCCGATTTTTCGGTCTCGGGCACACGCTGAACGCGGTGTACGCCGCTTTCATACTTAAGCTGACTGTAGACCGATTGGCCGCTGATTTCAAATATAATTTCCTTAAATCCGCCGATGCCTGTACGATTAGAGGTAATTAAATGAGTAGTCCACTTTTTTCGTTCAGCAAAGCGAGAATACATACGAAACAACTCAGCCGCAAATAGCGCCGCCTCCTCACCGCCCGTACCTGCCCTTATTTCGATGATAATATTTTTTTCATCCATCGGATCTGGTGGATGTAGCCCAATTTCAACTTCGGAGTTGAGCTGAGCCATCTCGTCATTGAGATTCTTTATTTCATCGTTAATCATTGCCACTACCTCGGAATCACTTTCTATATTTATGGAATTAGTCAATTTAAGGATATTATCAGCAATTTCAGCGAGGCGATCAATTTTTGTAACCAAAACTGAAATACGGTTGTATTCCTGGGAAAGCTTCTTCAATCGGTCAGGATCGCGCACAATTTCAGGATCGGACATCTTCTGCTCGATCTCTTTAATTTTGTCCCTTAAGTATTCGTATTTATCAGGCATATAATAACACGAAAAGCGCGGAAATGTGATTCCGCACCATGACGCTCGCTTATTTATGTTTCTTAGACGTTGTGGGCTTTTTCTTTTCCATCAAACGTTGATAGCGATCAACCCGGCCGGCCGTATCCATTAATTTCTGTTTGCCGGTATAAAAGGGATGACAATTTGAACACGTTTCTACGTGGGTTTCGAGCTGAACTGAACCAACTTCAAACTTATGGCCGCAGGCGCAAATAATTTTAGATTCTTTGTGATACTTGGGATGGGTTTCTTTTTTCATATAGGTTATGTTCTACGTCGGTTAAAGTGTAATCCTTTAGACTTCTGCGTGATGACGAATATGCCGAGAACGCCTATGTACGTAGCCACCGCTTCGCTGGGAAGCTGATATTGGCCATGGCTGAAAACAGCCAACAAAGACAACAGAGCAATTATAAACGTCCAAATCGGTACATAATACTCGCCATGAAATTTCGAAGCGTGACCGCGCGTCCACCGATCAAATTCTTTTGAGCCAGCATACAATCCTAGAATGCTGATAAACAGAACACTAATTGCACCAGCTGCCGAATTATATTTATTTTTTGAAAAGAAGTCAAGCGTATAAAGGCCAATTGTCATAATTGACCAGAAATCGGCAATATATTTCCAAAAGTATAGCCTGCCTCGCGCCAGCGTCTTGTTTGCCATATCGGATGAATAATACTCCAATCCGGTAAAAAGAGCAATAAATGATTATAAAATGTAATATGAGATGGGGGATACTTGAATTAATTAACGGAATCTGTTATTATCATTTTGTCTAATTTTTATATCCCACAGGTCCCCACATCATCGTCTCCGATGAGCCAGTGTATCACCTTGGCCGTAATTATGCGGTCGATGCGCTAGGTAAGGGGTCCGAGGTTACAAAGGATCTTATGAAACAAGAAATCTCATTGATTGAGCTGCTTAAAAGTGGCGTACACTTTGGGCATCAACAGTCTCGTTGGCATCCCAAGATGAAGCAATTCATCTTTACGGAACGCAGCGGTGTACACATTATCGACTTAGAAAAAACCAGAACAAAGCTAAATGAAGCCTTGGCCTACGCTCAGGACTTGTCGAGCCGCGGCGGTATTATTGTGTTTATCGGCACAAAAAAACAGGCCCAAAGTATCGTTAAGCGCCATGCGGAAGCCTGCGGGTCTCCGTATGTCATCAATCGTTGGATCGGAGGCCTGCTGACGAATTTTACGATTATCAAAAAAATGATTGATCGATTACTCGATCTTACCAAGAAACAGGCGAGTGGAGATTTAGACAAATATACCAAAAAAGAACAGTCGGAATTTAATAAGGAAATAATTCGACTGCAAACTCTAGTAGGCGGCATCAGTGAACTTAGAAAAATACCCGACGCCGTATTTGTGGTCGATTTAAAGATAGAAAAAACAGCAATTCGAGAGGCGCAAAGAAAGGGCATACCAATTATTGCCCTGGCTGATACCAATACCGATCCCAGCAAGGTGACATATCCAATCCCAGCAAATGATGACGCAACCAAATCTATCGATCTAATTACCGGCCTATTGGCCCAAAGCATATTAGCTGGCAAGAAACAAGCCAGCGCTGATAAGGCCAATAAGCCCGCCGATAGAATTCCTGTCAGCGAAACTGAAAGCAAATCCAAAGAATAACATTAGAATTACCATGAACATCACACTAGATCTTATCCAAGAGTTTCGCCGACGCACCGGCATGGGCGTAATGGACTCAAAACAAGCATTGAAAGATTCCGATGGAGATATCGATAAAGCTATGGCCACAATGCGTTTGAGGGGCGACAAAATCTCACAGAAGAAAGAAGGGCGCGTTACCAAGCAGGGCTTAGTTGAGTCATATGTGCATGCCAACCGAAGAGTTGGCAGCTTGGTCGTTTTATTGTGCGAATCCGATTTCGTTGCTCGAACGGATGTTTTTAAGAATTTTGCACACGAAATTGCGTTACAAGTCGCAGCCACTAATCCTGCCTATATTGCTCCAGAAGATGTACCGGATAGCGTTATTGAAGAAGAAAAAGAAATCTACCGGCAGCAAATAGACGCATCAAAGCCTGCAGATATACAGACCAAAATTATCAATGGCAAAATAGACAAGTATTTCCAAGACAGGTGTTTGTTAAAACAAGTATTTGTGCGGGATGATAGTGTTACGATTGAGGGACTGCTGAAGCAAAAAATTGCCGAATTGGGTGAAAATATTAAAATTCAACATATTGCCAGGTTTGAAATATAGCCATGAATACTGCGTTAGTTCAAATTGAACCTTGGGATCAGCCACATAAGGTAGGGCATTTGCCTAATGAAATAACACTGGGCAGCCGGATTGTGTTTACGATCGAGGGCAGTCTTGACATTGGCATTATTACTAAGCTTGACGAAAGCGGGGAAGCCTTAAATGAAACAGAAATACGCGATTGTGTTCGCGTCGCTACATCAGACGATATTCGTAAACTGCAAAGTAACAATGTAAAAGTAAAAGAGGAATTAAAGTTTTGCCAAGATCAAGTAAAGAAATTAAAGTTAGAAATGAAGTTAATCAGTTGCCATATATCTTTGGACGGCAGCCGGATAATATATGGGTTTACGGCCAGCGGCCGAATAGACTTCAGAGAATTACTCAGGGAGCTGACACGACGAGCCAATAAAAGCGTGCGGCTGCAACAGATCGGAATTCGCGATGAGGCCAGAGTTTGTGGGGATTTGGGTGCCTGCGGGCGAGAGTTGTGCTGCCGCAAATTTCTTAAACAGTTAGTTAGCGTAACATCACAATACGCCAAAATACAACAGATCGAACACCGTGGTTGTGATCGGCTGTCGGGCAGCTGTGGAAGACTTAAGTGCTGCTTGGCGTTTGAGATGAAAACATATATGGACAACAGTGCAGCCATGCCAGAAATCGGCAGTCAAGTGAAAACACCCAAAGGTATGGGCAAAGTGACAGCGCGTAATTTGGTTACTCAAGATTACCAAGTAATACTGGAAGACGGCACAACGTATTCGACCAAAATAAACAATAAAGCATGACCGACTATATATTAATTGCGATTGTTTTACTGTCTTTGATTGGAATAGTGTTTTTAATCTCAAAAAAAACAAAAGAACTATCTCGTTCCGATATTCTCTCTCCTAAACAACACAAGGAATTAAAGACCAAAGAACAAATCATCGCCCGGCGGCTCGAACGTAAATTTTCAAAATTTGGCTTAGTCATCAATAATTTTGGTAAACCTGTCGCGCAGGCGTTAAGATCCGGAGCTCATCGTATCTATACGGCACTACAAGAGCTTGAAGCCAGATATCATCATCGCACACTAAGCAAAGAAGTGGGCGAGTCCAGGGCTACAGGGCACGCATTTGTAAAGTTAAATACCGAAGCCAGCACATTATTAAATGATGAAAATTATAAAGCGGCCGAAAAGAAAATTATCGAGATGATTACGCTCGATCCAATGAATCCAGATACATATCGGAAGTTAGGTGAGTTATATGTCGAATCAAAACAATTTGAATTAGCCAAAGAGACATATCAATATGTTATTACGTTGGTTAAGAAGCAACAGAGTGAAATAGAGGTGAATGACGGTTCGTTAAACATACAACTCGCGGCAGACTATCTAGTGCTGGGACATATATTTCAGGATGATAACGACCAAGTGGCGGCATTAAATTATTTCGAACAAGCCTGCAAATTAGACCCAAATAATCCCAAGAACCTCGATCACTTACTTGAATCTAGTCTAGCCACACGGAATAAGGTATCGGCCTGGGAGGCATATGATCGATTAAAGTCCGTAAACCCAGATAACCAAAAACTAGCTGAATATGAACGAGAAATTAAAAAACTTGAAGAAGAGACAAAAAAGGTGTAGAGTCTGTTGAGTGATAATTTCTGCCGTTGTAGCTCAGTTGGTAGAGCAACTCCATGCCTGCCCGCCATTCGCCAAGTGCCGATGTAGCTCAGTTGGTAGAGCAACTCCATGGTAAGGAGTAGGTCCGCGGTTCAAATCCGCGCATCGGCTCCAGGCAATTGGCAGGCGGGGTAAGGAGTAGGTCGCCGGTTCGATTCCGGCCAACGGCTCCACGACAATATATGGGCAGGTACCGAAGCGGTCAAACGGGGCAGACTGTAAATCTGCTGGCTCACGCCTTCGTAGGTTCGAACCCTACCCTGCCCACCAGGATACATCAACACCTATCGGGTGTTTTTGTGTATCCGTCATGCTGCTGGATGAATTTAAGATAAGTATACGCACTAAGACGTACGGTTCGGCGCAATGACTTGTGATCAACGGCGATTAGCCCAAATCTAGGCCAGAAACCTTTATCCCACTCGAAATTGTCTAGTAGTGACCAATGCAAATAGCCACGCACATCACAACCCTCATTAATAGCCTTTTCAAGCCACTGGAGTGATTCGGTGATGAATGTGCCACGATGCTTGTCCCTGTCATCGGCGCAGCCATGCTCGGTGATAATTATTGGCTTATGGTATTTTTGTAATGATTTAATGGAATAATAAATTGTTTCAGGAAGAAGAGTCCAGCCCAGGTCTGAGGTTGGGGCGGCTATTTTAGCCTGCCGCCAAAGATTAAAACGCAAGCAAAAATAATGATTCAAACCCAAGAAGTCACAGCTACCCATAGTTCTATTTAAAACATAGCTATTCCAAACGAAGTCAGCTATGCGTATCAACATTGATGTAATTAAGTCACGCCGAGTAGCTTGGAAAAGTATATAGTGATGTGCCATACCGACTTGTGCATCAGGCGATAAATGTTTAATTACGCCTGACGATAATCTATGTGACTTTATTAAGTTCCGTAATGTTTTCCAAAAAATGTATAAGCTTCTTTTTTCAGGTGGAAACAAGCCGACAAAGTAAGCTGAGCCAGCATACACATTTGGTTCATTCAGCGTAATCCAATATTTTACATCCTTCCCCAGACGTCTAACTACATATTCGACGTATTTAGAGAATATTGCCGGGGAATCTTTTGATTCAAAACCACCTATTTTACTGAACCAAACCGGGAGTGTCCAATGCCATAATGTGACAATTGGTTCGATGCCCCGAGATCTTAGCTCTTTGATAACATCTCGGTAGTGATCTATCGCACTTTCATCGTACACACCAGGTTCGGGCTCAACGCGCGACCATTCAATCGAAAAACGATGGGCGTTATGGCCCAGGCTTTTTGCCAATTCAATATCTTCTTTAAAACGGTGATAGTGATCGCAGGCTACGCCCGATAAGTAATTTGTGGGATTTTTTATCTCTTCTCTGAATTGGTTGATATGATCATCCGAAAATCCATAGCCGGACTGCCTACGTAAACGATCAATAGCAGTGCCGGCTAGACGCTGATTATTGGCCTGTTCCCAAATGGTCCAATCATTCGTGTTGCCACCCTCTACTTGATGGGCCGCCGTGCTGGCACCCCATAAAAAGTTCTTAGGGAACATCTATTCAGGCAGCTTCATCAGATTCTTCATCCGGATCGTCGCTTCCAGAAAGAAAACGTTCTACCTGGATGCGAACCGAACTAACCTCAATCTTTTCGGGCTGCAGATCGCCGGAACGTGATATATGCACCCCTCGTTCATGTAGGGTGTTATAAACCTCGTGCAGAAGCGTCTCGCGCTCGGTAGCGGGCTCGATTTCACGCTCGGTGCGTTCACCAGTCTCAAGCATTTTATTCTTCAGAAGGGACATTTCATGCAACAACCCCGGCAGGCTCATGCCAGCCAAATCTTTTGACTCATGAATTTCATTTGAATGATCTGGCGACAATTCACTATTTAGATGCGGTGTGCTCATAAAGTATGTTTAGTTATCATTATGACCATCTTTGAGTTTGATAATCGTACGACATTGGTCGGCAACCTCAAGGTTGTGGGTTACCAATACGAATGTTTGCTGGTTATCTCGGTTTAACTTTTTTAACAAATCTATAATTTCCATAGATGTGTTGCTGTCCAATTCCCCGGTCGGTTCATCAGCGAGAATAATCGTGGGATTATTGATAAGCGCCCGCGCTATAGAAACACGTTGTTGCTGACCGCCGGATAGTTCATTTGGCTTGTGATTTATTCGGTCGCCTAAGCCAATCATTTCTAAGAGTTGTTTTGCTTTTATGCGCCGCTGGCTGCTGGACAAACCACCGTACTTACCGGCCAGTATGACGTTTTCAAGAGCTGTTAGTGAAGGCAATAAGTTAAAACCCTGGAAAATAAATCCGATACGATTGGCTCGAAACTTTACCGCCTCAGATTCACTAAGCTTCATAACATCTTTATCTTCGATCGTTAAGTTGCCGGCATCAGGCTTATCCAATAATCCCAGTATGTGCATTAAGGTTGACTTACCGCAACCCGAAGGTCCAATAATTGCGGAAAAATCACCCGGGTATATATTTACGCTGACATCATTCAAGGCATGAACAATGTTGTCTTTCGACATGCGATACTCTTTTTTCAGGTGTTGAGCCGATATAATTGGATTGGTCATAGGTGTGTTGTATATAGATGTTACAATTGACGCAATGCTTCGACCACTCTAAGTTTTGAGGCTCGCCAAGCTGGCAAAAGGCCAGCGGTCATGCCTAGGCCAAACGAAAATGCCAGCACTATAGCCAGAAAGACAGGGGAGAGCTCAAAAATCGCTCCACTCTTGTTGGCCACGGCATTGTTAATGATCACTATCATCAAGCTTCCTAAACCAATCCCGATCAATCCGCCAATCAATCCGATTATGCCGGCCTCAATGGTATACTCCCGAGCAATTGATCTCGATGAGGCTCCGATCGCTTTTTTGATGCCAATTTCCTTTGTCCGTTCAGTTATTGACATCACCATAGTGTTTATAATTGAGAAACCTCCAACAATCAAAGCGAGAATAGCGCTGCCCAAAATTACTGAATTAAAAACGGCTGAGGCCTTGTCAATCATTTCACCCAGGGCCTTAGGAGACATTACTATCACCTCGTCTTTGAACTGGTCCTTAATTCTTTGAGCTACCTGATCAGAGTCGTAGCCGTCCTTCCATGAGACAGCGGCTCCGGTTGAGATATCTTCAACTTTGAAAGTTCGGGCTTGTTCTATCTGGGCTCGCGTCTCGGCAGGTAGTTTGGCTAGCGCACTGTCGGATATTTCTTGCGCATTTGCGGCCTGTTCCTTGAGGGACTTTAAAAATGGGTTAGATTCAATATATAGGTCGCGAGCCACAGACAATGGCATGAATATGTATGTATCGGGGCCGGTCATAGTTTTATCGACTATTCCCAGCACTTTGAAATCCTGACCGCGTATTTTCATGGCGTCTCCGGTTTTCAACCCTTTATCTGTGGAGATGGTGTAACCGATGGTCACGCTATTAACTGGGTCGCTGGCCTCGATCATTCGGCCCTCTTTCATGGCTAATGTTTCCCAGTTGCGATTTTTAAATTTTGAGCTTAGATCCATACCCTCAATGGTGGGGGCCGGACCCATACTAACGGTAGCCTGGTCTAAGTTGGGTTCTTCCATGGGCATTTCAATGCCGGCAGCGACCGCCTCAACCCCATCGACTTTAGATATCTTATTCAGAGTGTCAACTGGAAGTGTGCCACCTGCGCCACCCATGCCAAAATTAGTCCCCTTTGGCGCCAGGGTTATTTGACCAGTGACATACTTCTTTCCACCCTGGATCATTTTATTAAATCGTAGAGCTAGCGATCCCATAACCGTAAAGGCCAGAATACCAATGCTAATGCCGAAAATAGTCAGCATGGAACGCAGCTTCTTGCGCCACATGTTGCGAAAAATCTCATTAAACATAGAATGTATAGACTTAATAATTACTAAATACTCTAATATATTATACGATACCATCGCATTTGTCCATACAACGTGGATTTTTAAACAGTTTATCAACAGCTTTGGCTTTGACAGTAAAATTGTGTCGTGGTACCTTAAACAATTCAATTTCTGTGGATAAAATAACGCTTCCATGAACAATATTCTTGGTAGATAGTTTTGTATGTTTCATAGGCATATTCCAGGCAGAATATTGGACCAACAATATCGAACAATATTACTGTTCATCCTAATGTAAGATTTGATATATGCCCTGGAAGTATATCGGTATGACGTGAATATACCCTTTCCAGAGCAGTGTAGTAACGGTATAATAGGTGCAATGAATATTACCAGCAACAATCAGGAAAAAGATCTATCAATCGTTATTGTTTCATGGAATGTTTGCGACTTACTCAAACAGGCGTTAGCTTCCATATATCAAGAAACAAATTTTATCAGCTTCGAAGTGATTGTGGTAGATAACAATTCGCACGACGGTTCAGCAGATATGGTAATGAATGAATTCCCGCAAGTCGTTTTAATCAGAAATAAGTACAATGCCGGTTTTGCTAAGGCGAATAATCAAGCCATAAAAAGGACGACTGGGAGATACATACTGCTATTAAATCCCGATACAGTTATATTAGATGGCAATTTGGATCACAGCGTTGGTTGGATGGATGATAATGTATCCGTGGGTATAATGGGCTGTCGTTTATTAAATCCTAATCACACGCCACAAGCCTCGGTTCGCCAGCTGCCAACAATTGGTGCCATGGCAATGACTTTGCTTAAATTACATCGTGTATTTCCAAATGCCAAAGCTATTAAAGATTACACCAGAGCTGATTTTGACTATAATAAAACCCAAACCGTTGACCAAGTAATGGGCGCATACTTTATGGTAAGACGAAAGACACTTGATCAAATCGGCCTATTGGATGAGGGGTACTTTATATGGTTCGAAGAGGTGGATTATTGCGCCAGAGCAAAAGAAATGGATTGGAAAGTGGCGTATTATCCGGACGCCTCCATTATACATTATTACGGCCAAAGCTTTCGTCAAGTTTTGAGTTTACGCAAACAAGTTATATTAAACAACAGCCTTTTGAGATACTACCAGAAACATGGGACAATGTGGGACCGTCTGATTGTAAAACTTTTATATATACCGAGCCTGATACCGAGCCTGGTGGTTAGTTTAATAATTCAACCATTCATGAAATGATCGGTACGCGTATCGGAAAAATATTCTGGTTGACTCTGGCGTGCTTGATTGTGGTTGATGGCTTGAGCTTGTGGGGTTGGCATGAGCCAAACTTAGCTCGGATATTCGTAATCGTCTTGGCTATTGTCGTTTTTGGCCTGTCGTATTGGCGTCTCGATGTCGGCATGTGGATAGTACTGGCCGAACTCATTGTCGGATCAAAGGGATATATATTGTCTTGGGCCGCGCCGAATTTTGTCGTCTCAATTCGATTAGTGCTTTTTGCTGCCATTATATTGGCGTGGTTGATCACCAGAATAAGGCAGAAGAATTTCCCCTTCATACATTCGAGTATATTTCGTAGCTATGTCGGTCTATTAATATGTATTTTTGTCGGGGTCATTGTAAGTCTGTTATATCATAATAAATATATTGATATATTTTACGATGTAAATGGATATCTATATCTGGGATTATTACCGGTAATGTATGATGCATTCAGTTCTCGGATGGCTATTAGCAAAACACTCCAGGTTATATGGGCGGCTCTGATGGCCATATTTATAAAAACTGCAATAATGTTGTTTATATTTGCCGGTCAATTCGAATTCATGGTTCAAGCATACCGATGGATAAGAGATACGCGAATTGATGAGGTTACATTAATTGCCGGCAATGCTTATCGGATATTTTCTCAAAGCCAGATCTGGAGCATGTTCGGTTTTTTAATTGCATTAATAGTCATTACGTTGTCGGGGAAAGCGATGATTTCACGCCGATGGTGGTGGTTCTTTATGGTAGCATCTGGCGGCGTGGTAATAATAAGTTATTCACGTAGTTTTTGGTTAGCGCTTATAATTACCCTGATATCCTGGTTGTGGTATCTATTTCGGTATGGGGGCCGTTCAAAAAAGGCCATTGTAAAATATACAGCGTGGCTGGTTCTTATATTGGCTGGGGAGCTACTTTCAATAATACTAATTATTCGTTTGCCCAATTTATTAAAATTGAACCACAACACAGCATCTTTATCATCATTAGTTGAAGATAGATTGGCCAATGATCAGCAAGCCGGCCTTCAAAGCCGTTGGAACTTAATTAAACCTTTAACAAGTAAGATAATAAAACAGCCAATAGTGGGGCATGGTTTTGGTTCAACAATAACATATCAATCAAAAGATCCGCGGATAACCGCGGGATCGGGCGGGGGAGCCTATACAACTTATTCATTTGAGTGGGGCTACTTAGATATTCTATTAAAAATTGGGGTGGTTGGGTTAGTTGTCTATGCTTGGTTTGTTGGCCGTATATTAAAATCCGGATATCGGGCAATAAAAGATACAGGAACCGAAAAACCAATCATGTTGGGCTTGTTTTTTGCCATGATATCCTTGTTAATTACCCATATTACCACGCCGTATCTTAATCACCCACTAGGTCTGGGTTTGATAATGTTTTGCGCTGTAGTTTTTGAATATGCAACACACGATGACGGGGCACCCGTCTAGAAATATCAGATTATCAATAAATTTATTAACCTATAATTCGAGCCATGACCTTGAACGATTTTTTAACTCGTTAAAAAATCAATCTTTCAAGAATTATAATGTTATCGTCATAGACAATGCATCAAATGACAACAGTGTGGAATTATCCAGAAATTGCTGTCCGGGTGCTAAAATCATACGCAATAAATATAATCTAGGCTATGCCGGCGGACACAATGTGGGCCTGTCATTGACTGACACAGAGTACGTGCTGGTGGCAAACCCCGACGTTACATTGACGGAAACTTTCCTCGAAAGATTAGTCGTGTCCTTAGACGAGGATGAGAGATTAGCGTCGGTGGGGGGCAAGTTATTAGGAATGACGGAAAACTTGAATAAACATAAACATTGTGGTATAATCGACACTACCGGTATAATTGTTTATAGAAATCGTCGATTCGTTGACCGCGGTCAAGGGGAAGACGATATGGGTCAGTATGAAAACGATTCCAACGTTTTTGGTCTGAGTGGCGCGTTGGTAATGTATCGTATGAAAGCGCTGAGAGAGGTATGTTTACCCGGTGGTCATTTTTTTGATAAAAGGTACTTTATGTACCGTGAAGACATCGATTTGGCCTGGCGTCTGCAACATTATGGTTGGCGGGCACGATATATCCATACGGCTTTGGGTTGGCACCGAAGAACTGCCGCCGATCCGAATAAGTCAGGCAATGTGAGCACCGCACGTCATCGTTTTAAAAAATCACAATTGGTGAATTACTGGTCTTACCGAAACCACCTGTATACTTTATTGAAGAACGAGCGATTAAGTGACTTCTGGCGAGACGGTATTGGAATCGTGTGGTATGAATTGAAAAAATTGACATTCATCATCATATTTGAGCCCGGCAGCTTGAGAGCCTGGAAGGAAATATGGCAGCAACGACACACGCTAAAGCAGGATCGTAAGTCAATTCAATCACAAGGGCGCTGTCATATGTATGAATGGCGTGTATAGGACTATGGATATATCTATAATCATTTTAAACTATCGATCAAAAGGACTAACCAAACAATGTTTGAAGGGAATTAGGTTACTCCAGACAAGTCTTCAAATACAAACAATCGTGGTCGATAATGCATCAAATGACGGTACTGATGAAATGGTGCGCGATGAATTTTCTTGGGCTGAATATATTTCTTCACCGGAGAACAAGGGGTATGCAGCCGGAAACAATCTGGGCATACACAAAGCCAAGGGAAAATATCTGGTAATTCTAAATCCCGATGTTGCCATATTTAACAATTCGCTCGAGACGCTATTTAAATATATGGAGACGCATCCGCATGTGGGGTTATGCGGACCAAAATTAATAAATCCTGATGGTAGTGTTCAGGCGTCATGCCGCACTTTCCAAACCCCGAAGATTATTTATTATAGAAGGACACCGCTGGGTCGCTTGCCCAAACCGCGCCAATTAATAAGACAACACTTGATGCTGGACTGGGACCACAGACAAAATAGGCCAGTCGATTGGATGATCGGCGCTTGTTTTATGGTCAGAGCTTCTGTCTTACCCGTGGTGGGCTTACTGGACGAAAGATTTTTCCTATATTTAGAGGATATGGATTGGTGTCGTCGGTTTTGGCAATCTGGATATGAAGTCCACTATGTGGCCGATGCGGAAATGGTGCACTATCACCAGAGATTGTCAGCCGAAAATCCAGGCCTGGTTGGATTATTTAGCTATGGTACAAGGATTCATATTATCAGCGCTTTTAAGTATTTTGCTAAATATTTTGGCACAAAATTACCTAATACGAAATTATGATAAATCTCCATCCCGGTTCGGCCTTATCAGAAAATGGTACTACGGTGATAAATAATAATAGACGAAGGATGAAGCGCATATTGTTGATTTTAGTTAGTATTTTGAGTGTGATAATCATATTTACTGGTATTGGCTATTTGGTATATCAAAAGGATGCTCGGATACTGCTGGCTAAATCATTGAGTGGCAAAGATAATTTTTATGCTGCTCAAAAAGATATTACTGCTGAAGATTTCAAAGGCGCTGCCCAACACCTGGATAGCGCCGGTAAGGACTTTGCCGAGGCCTCAAAGAGTCTTGATAAAATGGGCAGCTTGAGGAAGATCCCTTATATCCGAACACAGGTTAGCGCCGTAACCAACGTGCTATTGGCTGGCACTCAAACTGCCTCCGCGCTGGAAAAAGTTAGCCAATTAGCCGATGAAATAATCACACCGATAAAGAAAGACGGGCAATTTACTTTGGCGTCAGTGACGCCGGAACAGAAGCACGTAATTCTGCAAAAAATTACCGAATCATATCCAGACCTGGTGGGCATCAAGGCCGAAATAGATCTAGCTGTTGCCAATATTGATCAAATTCCAGACCATGGAGTACTGCCTGCATTGAAGAATTCTATTAAACCAATCCAGGACCAATTGCCCAATTTACAGGAGGCACTGGTGAGCGCTTTGCCGGCAACGGAAATATTGCCACCGATCGCCGGATATCCCGACGAACAAACATATTTGTTTTTACTCCAAAATAATACGGAGCTACGTCCTACGGGCGGCTTTATAGGAACGTATGGAATACTAAAGGTAAAAGACGCCGAGATTACATCGTTCAAAACTGATAATATATACAATCTAGACGACCCAGTTCAAAATACTCTCAACATCGAACCGCCGGCAGTGCTGCGGAAATATCTAAAAGCCGAAAAATGGTTTATGCGTGATAGTAACTGGTCGCCTGATTTTCCAACTAGTGCGGAGAAGGCGCTTTGGTTCTACGCCAAAGAAAATGGTCGTGAAAAGAATATCAATGGCGTAATAGCTACAACGCCAGATATGATACGATCACTTTTGAAACTGACCGGTGAAATTAAGGTAAATGGCATAACGTTTAATGAGGCCAACTTTGTTGAGACATTGCAATACCAGGTTGAGCAAGGCTATTACCGGCAGGGGATATCAGAATCAGATCGTAAGGAGGTTATTGGTGCGATGGCCGATGAATTGATGAAACGACTTATGAATTTCCCTCAAAAACGCTGGGGTGAACTATGGCAAGTGATCGGTGACAACATCGAACAGAAACAAATGTTGTTCTATTCAAATAAACCGACCCTGCAGGCGATGATCAATCAAGAAAATTGGGGCGGTAATGTCAGGCCTACCACCACCGAAGATTTCTTAATGATAGTGGATGCTAATATGGCAAGTTTGAAATCGGACCCCGGTGTAAAGAGAACGATCGATTATAAAGTTGAAAATGCTGACGATGGGTTATACGGCGACGTCACCGTTACATACGACAATCAGGGCACTTTTAATTGGAAGTCAACTCGATATCGCACCTATACCCGAATTTACGTCCCCAAGGGAAGTCAACTGATTGAACAATCGGGCGTAATGCTAAATGACATGCTAAGCGGTGGAAAACCCGGACAAGCCGAAGTTTTCGATGAATTTGATAAAACAGCCATCGCTGGATTTATTTCTATCGAACCAAAAACTACCGGTCAACTGCATTACCGCTATAAGCTGCCCAGCGCCGTATCTGAAACTGTAAATGGTGATCGCTATTCACTAATCGTAGAAAAACAGGCTGGAACAACAGCCCACGCTCTGAATCTCAATTTAACCTTTAAAAGATCGATTCTAACAGCGGAGCCCATTGACAAATTTCAGAAGAAAGAGCACAATAGTGTCGCTCTGAATACGGATTTATTGACCGATCGGGCATTTGATATCACATTCAAGTAAACCATGTTTGTAAAGAAAATTGGCATAGATCTAGGGACGGCCAATACTTTGGTGTATGTTCCAAAAAGGGGTATCATCATAAATGAGCCCTCGGTTGTCGCCATATCAATCGCTGATAAAAAAGTATTGGCCGTTGGGGAAGAGGCTAAGGAAATGTTGGGTCGCACTCCCGACACTATTATGGCATCCCGGCCGATGCGTGATGGTGTCATCGCTGATTATCGTACTACTGAAAGTATGTTACGTTATTTTATTAATAAGGCCCTGGGTGGAGTACGATTTTTCCGTCCCGAAGTAATGGTAGCTGTTCCGGCCGGTATTACATCCACCGAACGTCGGGCCGTAATAGACGCCACTCTTCAAGCCGGCGCTAAAGCGGCATTTATTATAAAAGAGCCAATCGCAGCCGCAATCGGTGCCAATATACCCATTGGCTCTGCCTCTGGGCACATGATTATTGACTTGGGCGGCGGTACAACTGAAATTGCCGTAATCTCTTTGGGAGGCATAGTGGCCAGCACCTCGATTCGTGTCGGCGGGAATAAGCTAGAAGTGGCGATTACCGACTTTATTCGCCGTAAATACGGCTTGGCCATCGGTGACCGTACGGCTGAGGAGCTGAAGATTACGATCGGATCAGCCATGACGGTAGAAGAAAAGCTATCGATGGATATTCGGGGACGCGATATGGTCAGCGGATTACCAAAAACAATAACGGTTACATCAGACGATGTTACGGATGCGATCCAGGACGAGCTGGGTGCAATTATACAAGCGGTAAAGTCGGTATTACAAGTAACACCACCAGAATTAGCCGCTGATGTAATAGACAAAGGTATGGTTTTGAGCGGAGGTACGGCTCTATTGCGCAATCTGGATAAACTGTTATCCCAGGCTACGGGCGTACCGACGTATACGTCTGACGATTCGTTGCTATGTGTAGCCAAGGGTACGGGCATTGCTCTGGAAAATCTGGAATCATATAAACGTAGCATACTCTACACAAAATAGTATGATAATCGGTATCGATGCATCACGAGCTAATATCGCTCAACAAACCGGCACCGAGCTATACTCATATACCCTGATAGAAGAATTCAAAAAATTGGCCGATTTAAATGATCGGTTTATATTGTATTCCAAAGACAAACTGAAATACGGATTGGAAATATTACCTCCAAACTTCGATTCTCAAGTGTTGCGATGGCCGCCTAAATTTCTTTGGACGCAAATCAGGCTATCATTTGCCATGGTCATGAGACGTCAAGACGTACTTTTTGTACCAGCGCATACTATACCATTACACCATCCCAAAAATACCGTAGTAACAGTTCACGATATCGGCTTCGAACAAATTGATCGTTTGTATGATAAGAAAATGATCGGGTCTGGAGGGGTTTCACGCCGGGTATTATCGGCCGGTGCGCGCCTTTTCACGCTAGGAAAATATAGCGCTAGCGAACTAGATTATCATCGCTGGGCAACCGAATATGCCATTAGACACGCTAAAAAAATAATTACAGTATCAGAATTTACTAAAAACGAAATAATCAAACGATATGGCATATCAATAAATAAAGTAGCGGTAATTTATCACGGGATAAACCGCGCGGTATTTAAAAAAATCAACGATACTGCAGCTATAAAGAAAACATTGGATAATATGAAAATATCCTCACCATTTCTGTTATATGTAGGGCGGCTAGAGGAAAAAAAGAATACCCCAGGACTAATAAAGATATTCAGAATATTAAAGACTAAGTATAAAATGCCGCATCAGTTAGTTCTAGTTGGAAAACCGGGGTTGAATTACGATGCAGTGAATAAGCTAATCGATCAATACAATTTAAACGCTTTTGTTGTAAGGCCCGGCTATGTTAATGAGGGCGAGCTAATTCATCTGCGAAATGCAGCCGATGTATTTGTTTTTCCATCGCTGTATGAAGGGTTTGGCATGCCGATTCTTGAGTCCATGGCATGCGGTACGCCGGTAGTGTGCAGCCGGGCAGCCTCATTACCCGAAGTTGCCGGTGATGCTGCCTTGATGGCAAATCCTGAAGATTACGAAGAGTTCGCATCAAAAATTCATCGTGTTGTTGCTGATGCTGATATACGTAATGGATTAATTAATCGTGGCTGGGAAAGAATCTCCCATTTTCGTTGGGACGAGTGTGCCAAAAAAACCCTCGATGTCATAAAAGAGCCATAAAGTACATAGACTAAGGCTTGATTATCTGGTATAATCAAGTCATGAATCATAGTGAAACATCCATCAATAGATGGCCGGTGTTCGGGCATACGGCGATTGTGTCGTATCTGCAACAAGCCGTTAAAAAAAGGCAAACCGTACAGGCATATTTGTTGCACGGTCCAACGCAACTTGGTAAAGCTACAATAGCAAGGCTATTTGCCAGATCGTTGCTCTGTACTAATGAAAATACTCAGCCTTGTGAAGAATGTGCCGGATGTCAAAATACCCTTAACTGTACCCATCCTGATTTTGTTGAACTTGAAAAAGACCCGGATCAGCAGAATATTGGCATCGAACATATCCGGGACCGGGTTATTAAAAGACTGCAACTTAGTTCCTTTTTAAATACCTATAAAGTGGCCGTAATTAATGATGCACAATATTTAAGTCCGGAGGCGGCCAATGCATTATTAAAAACACTGGAAGAACCGCGCCAAAATGTAGTGATAATATTGATAGCCAACGGTTTGAGCGGGCTACCGTCAACTGTTGTATCACGTTGCCAAACGTTTGAGTTCTTCCCGCTATCGACAGCCAGTATTGAAAAATACATCCAAAAATTGCATCCAAAAATTAAAAGAAACGATTTACGAACTATCGCGGGATTATCACGTGGGAGGCCGGGTCGGGCGTATGAGTTAATAAATAAACCGTCTGAACTTGAGCGCACAATTGATACTTACAAAAAATATCGCGAAGTTTTAACGGCACCAATTTGGCAAAGGATAAAATTGCTCAATGAACAAGTAAGCGGAACATCATTTCAAGAAACAAAAGACCAGGCCGAACACCTTATTCAGGGTCTAGCCGTAATACTTCGTGATGAGATATTGCGCCACTATGATTTACCCGGTTTGGCTACGTATTTTCCTGAAAATAGCCAAACAATCAAATATATAAATGCGCCTATATCGACAGACTTGATGCGCTTATTGATGTCGCTGCGCCGTTCTTTGTCTCAAAATGCTTCACCGCGGATTATTTTAGAAAATTTTTGTCTTGAATATTAAAACACCTATGAAAACTAAATTTATATTATTTGCTTCATTGCTGGTATTATTAACAGGCTATACCTGCCGAATTGGCGGGCCGGCTGCTAACGATGGGGGCGTGTTTAGATCTTCAGATCGCGGTGAAACGTGGACTCAAAAGGTGTTCGTCAGTAAGGAAAAGAAAAAGACTGTAACGATCGGAAACGTTGACACTCGAGTGTTACTATTTGAGCCGGGAAATAGCAGTACGATATATCTCGCTAGCGAAGCAAATGGACTATATCGGTCAATCGACTCGGGCGACACGTGGTCAAAGACGGGACTAAACATTGGTCGCATTACCAGCCTCGATATAAATCCAGATGTGCCCAAAACTATTTACGCCACTACTGGTCAAAGCCTATTTCGATCAACAGATGGGGGCGACAAGTGGAGCAGTATATACACCAACACATTGGCGAATAACAATCTGTTTAATACAATTGTCGACTTTTTTGACACACAACGAATATATCTGACTGACAACATCGGTTCAATCTATAAGAGTTATGATGGTGGGGATTCTTGGCAAACCATAAAAAGTTTTAATAAACCAGTGTCGATACTAAAAATGAACCCGATCGACTCGCGTAAACTATATGCCGCTATAAAAGGTGGTGGGTTTCAGTACTCTGGAGATGGCGGAGTCAATTGGCTCTCATTACAGGATGGTTTGAAAAAGTATCAAAGCGGCGACATAATTAATGCCATTGCATTTGATCCGGTCCATGGTGATACGGTATATTTAGGCACTAATTATGGCCTACTTAAATCAATTGATAATGGACTTACCTGGCAAGAAATTCCTACATTGATAAAACATAACACACAATCGATCCGTACCGTGACAATCGATCCGATCAGTACGCAAAGGATTTATATAAGCACTGACACAATTGTCTATCGCTCTGATGACGGGGGACAAACCTGGAAATCATTAAAGACCATTAAGAGTACTCGCACCATAACACAGCTCCTGGTTAACCCCGACCAATCAGACGTATTATACGCCGGCGTCCTATTTATAAAAAAATAACTATGACCCTAATCGAGTCAGAAATTACATCAACAATAGAATTTTTTAAGCAAGACATTAATACATTGAGGGTCGGTCGGGCTCATCCAGCTTTAGTTGAGCATATAAAAGTTGATTATTACAATACTCCGACGCCCTTGATACAACTGGCTAGCATTACGGCTTCCGACGCGAAGACTCTGTTGATTCAACCTTGGGATAAAAACGGTCTTAAGGATATTGAGCGAGCGCTGTCGCAGGCTGATATCGGCGCTAGCCCGGTGGTTGATGGTGTGTCTATAAGAATTACACTGCCATCGTTGACCGAAGAACGTCGGACAGAGATGGTAAAGCTTCTTGGTGAAAAGACGGAAAAAGCTAGAGTTGCCATCAGACAGCATCGTGAGGAAACAATCAAAGATTTGAAACAACAAAAGGAGTCAGGCAGCATTTCCGAGGATATATTATTTAATAAACAAAAAGAGGTCCAGCAATGTGTCGATGCCGGAATGGCAGAAGTACAAAAAGTGGCTGACATGAAAAAACAAGAAATAACCACGATATAACATATGATATGGACGCTTCTAATATTCGTTGTCATTCTAGGCCTGATTGTTATCATACATGAACTGGGGCATTTTCTTACAGCTAAGAGACTGGGTGTCAGAGTTGATGAGTTTGGGATCGGTTTTCCGCCGCGCATATTCGGAATACAAAGAGGGGAGACTGATTATACTGTTAATCTGATACCAATCGGCGGTTTTGTAAAAATCCACGGTGAGGATGGTGGCAATGAACATGATTCCAGAAGTCTAGGGAATCGACCCGCCTGGCAGCGCTTGCTTGTTCTGTCGGCCGGTGTGGGAATGAATATATTATTAGCAGCGGTATTGTTTTCTTTTGGTTTCAGTATCGGTTTGCCATCGGTAGTTGATAATAACACACAGGCAAAATCAATTAGGGACCTTAAGGTACAAATTGTATCGGTAAATGAAAACACTCCAGCTTCAGATGCTAAATTACAGCCCGGAGATCAAATAGTCTCGATCGACCAGACACCAATTAACTCAATTGAGCAAATAGAGAATTACAATAAAACAAGAGCCGAGCAATCTGTTGTTGTTTCAATTATTCGTTCAAGCAATAAGCTAGACGTACCAATCTTGTTGAAAAACCTCGATGGCTCGGGTGATGGAAAAATGGGCGTGAGCTTAGTAGAAACTGGGATAACCTCATTTTCAATTCCGACGGCCATATATCTTGGATTCAAAAACACATTCATATATCTTTGGGCTATTATCGTGTCTTTCTATACTTTGATAAAGAATCTATTTATTGGGCAACCAGTTGGCGCGGATGTAGCCGGTCCGATTGGAATAGCCGTCTTGACTGGGCAAGTAGCCAAGCTGGGTTTTATGTACCTGTTACAATTTACCGCACTTCTATCATTAAATCTTGCCGTAATTAATTTCGTGCCATTTCCAGCCTTAGATGGCGGTCGGGCTCTGTTTGTCACGATCGAAAAGATCAGAGGAAAGAAAATTAATCGTGATATTGAAAGTGCGATACACAATATCGGATTTACGCTTTTGTTGATATTGGTGGCGCTGGTAACATTGCGTGATTTGACAAAGTTTGGCGGAAGTATTGTAGGTTTTGTGAAAAATATATTTACCTAGGCGCGTAATATATAATAATATCCTAATATTAGCCAAGTATTATGTTTGGTACTTGCTATTTTACGGTTATTATCATATCATTGCCAAATGTGTAGTGCTTACAAACAGCTGACATACAGTGTTGGTTTTAGTGCATATATAATCAAAACGGAAGAGAAATAATAATAGCCTATGTTCAGCATATTTAATCGTTTTTTTGGACGCTTTTCCAAGGATATGGGGATCGATTTGGGCACGGCCAATACTCTGGTCTATGTTAAAGACCGGGGTATTGTTATAAACGAACCGTCAATAGTGGCCATAAACACAAGAACTGATCAGATTTTGGCTGTTGGTGAAGAAGCGCGGCGCATGATCGGCAAAACACCGGCACATATTATCGCTTCAAAAGCACTAGTTGACGGGGTGATATCAGACTTTGAACTCACCGAACGTATGTTACGCCATTTTATTGAAAAAGTGCATCGGGAAACATTTACCGTATTACCTCGTCCGCGAGTAGTAATCGGCGTACCTTTGGGAGTCACTGAGGTAGAGATAAAGGCGGTAGAAGATGCTACTTTGAATGCTGGAGCCAGACAAGTATTTTTGATCGAGGAACCAATGGCAGCCGCTATCGGTGCTAGGTTGCCGATACAAGATGCCTCTGGCAATATGATTGTAGATATTGGCGGCGGTACGACAGAAATTGCCGTAATATCTTTGGGCGGAGTCATAGCGTGGCGCTCACTTAGAATCGCAGGCGATGAATTGGATCAGAATATTGTTCAGTATGCCCGTGAAAATTTTAATTTATTGCTGGGGCAGCCAACAGCTGAGGATATTAAACTTAAAATATCCATGGCCGGGGACATAACCGAACCATTAGAAACAAAAATGCGCGGCCGAGATCTAATTACCGGACTGCCGAAAGAAGTGGCTATAAATAGCCATCATGTTCAAGAAGCTATTCAAAGGTCTCTGCGCTTGATTACTGAAAATATCAAGGATACGATCGAAGCCACACCACCCGAGCTTGTGTCGGATATTTATGAGCGGGGTATTGTATTAACTGGCGGCGGCGCATTATTACGTGGCATTGATAAGCTAATCAGCCAGGAAACGCAAATTCCGGTTCATATTGCAGACGATCCATTAACTTGCGTTGTCCGTGGCACCGGATTAGTACTAGATGACCTTGAAAAGCTAAAGGACGTACTTTCGGTGTCAACTAAGGAGGAATAATCATGGGTCGAAGGCTCCTAACAATTGGAGCAATTATAATAAGTAGCATCGTATTGCTAATTACTTTTAGAAGTGTGGCCTGGATACGCCCGGTAGCCGATAGTTTTACGTATATACTAAAACCACTAAACGGTAAGATTTATCCCGGATCTGCCGCGATTCAAAAATATCTAAATGAATCAAAGACGAATTCGGAATTACTTCAAAATAATGACATAGCACAAGTAGAAATTGATAGATTAATGCAGGAAAATAGCCGGTTAAAACAGGAAATGTCAGATTTGAAACTACTGCGCGAAGAGCAAGAATTCTTAAATCAACTGGGTTATCGTTATCTATCAACTCATGTAATTGGACGATCGACTGACAATTTTACACATACGGTTATTATCGGCATCGGCAGCCATGAGGGCGTGGCTGTTGGGCAAGCTGTTATTGCCGAGCGGGGTTACATGATTGGTAAAGTAACAAAGGTTGGAACCACCGTGTCCCAGGTGTTGTTGATTACCGACAGCCAAAGCCAGGTTGCCGCCGCTGTACAGAACGAAACCAGCTCTCCAGGCTTGGTTGTCGGCGAGCGCGGTACGTCGATTGAAATGCAGCTTATCCCACAGAATGAGGTAGTGACCAATGATCAAATGGTGATAACCTCGGGCCTTGAACCAACCATACCACGCGGTTTATTGATCGGTAAAATCATAAATACGACCACCCCAGCTGGTGAAATATTTCAAAACGCGACAATAACAACTAACCCCTTAACCGAGCAGGCGGGCGTGGTTTCGGTGGTGATTAATCAAAACAACTCGCTATGATAAAGCAAATATTTATCGGATTAGCGTGCGCGTCGGTTATATTATTACAAGTATCTTTATTATCTAATTACTCATTAGTAAGAAGCAGTATCAATGTATACATACTAGTATTAGTTTGGTTTATGTTAGCTTTTAAGTTAAAGCAGTTCTTAGTCTGGGTGTTGCTTTTGGGATTGGGTCTCGACGTCTATTCCAGCCTAGGATACGGAATCATTACAATATCACTATTGGCATCAGCCATAATGGCATATCTACTGTATATGAATTTTTTTTCGCACCAAACATATTTTAGTTTAATATTATTAACGGCGGTAATGGTGGTGGTATACAACCTATTCCTTTCTTTAGCATCGGTGGTTTTTTATGCCGTAGGATTTAGTTGGATTTATGTATCGATAGATTTGCCTTGGATGATTGGATTGGGTTGGCAATTACTCGGAACCTGTACGGCATTTATCGTTTTCTACGTCATATTCCACCCAACAATTGAACGTTTTCGAGAACAATTTATGATCCGACGTCATTAAAAATGAGCTACGATCCATTTTCTACATATACCAGCTCTGATGATATCCGGGATAAGAATGTTCGCGACTATTCTTTTAAACAACACCTGGGCGACGAATACCGCCCAGAAGATGATAACAAGGAGTCGTTTCGTCTTAGCATCTCCACCCAAAAGCTAAACTATCTTTATTACTTTGTAATTTTGGTATTTATCGCACTCTTTTGCCGTAGCGGGTATCTTCAAATTGCCAAAGGTGCGGATTATCGCGAGATGGCTGAAGGTAATCGTATCCGAATTGAACGGATCAAACCAGCTCGCGGCATAATCTACGACGCACAAATGAGGCCATTAGTAGAAAATGTGCCGAACTTTACTCTTCAGGCGGTACCAGCTGACATTCCAAAAACTATTGAACAGCGCACCGACGTATACGGCCAAATCATGCATATAATGGGCTCAAGAGATAACGATTTTGAAAGCCGTTTGCCTCATGATAAGGATAAACCCGGTACGCTTCTATCAACATATCAGCCAGTAACTTTGATAGAGCACTTACCGATGGATAAGGCGATATTACTCAAGATACGCAGCAGTTCGCTCCCTGGTATAGTGGTTTCTGCCGATTCGTCTCGTCATTATCTTATGGGTAATGAATACTCCCAACTATTGGGATATATCGGTAAAATTACCGACACAGAACTGTTATCAATGAAAGATAAGGGTTATGCGATAGATGATTATACAGGTAAAACAGGCCTTGAAAGATCCTACGAGGCATATTTACGTGGCAAAATTGGTCGACGCCATATCGAGGTAGATTCGCTCGGTAAAATTAAGAAGGTGGTTGCGTCAGAACAGCCCAGACCTGGACAAAGCATCGTCATGTCAATAAACAAGGATTACCAGGCCAAACTACAACAACTACTGGACGATACCGTAAATCGTTTGAGAGTGCCGGGCGGGGCAGCTATTGCACTTGACCCAAGAAATGGTGAAGTATTAGCTATGGTGACAAGCCCAACATACGATAACAATCTATTCAGTCAGGGTATTAAATCAGACGAGTATGGTGCATTATTAAATGATCCGCGCCAACCCTTATTTGACCGCTCGATCAGTGCCGAGGTACCCTCGGGGTCAACTATCAAACCTATGATTGCGGCGGCGGCTTTAGCCGAACATTTAATAACTCCCAGCACGACAGTAAACAGTGTTGGCGGCATCAAGATTGGCCAATGGTACTTTCCAGACTGGAAAGCAGGCGGACACGGCTTAACCAATGTTACCAAAGCAATAGCAGAATCGGTTAATACATTCTTCTACGCTATCGGAGGGGGATTCGAAAATATAACCGGCTTAGGAGTTCAGCGTATCAAGGAATACGCCACTCGATTCGGTTTCGGCAGTGGTCTCGGAATTGATTTGCCGGGTGAAGCTTCCGGATTTATACCCGACCAGGCCTGGAAAGAACGAGTTAAAGGAGAATCGTGGTATATTGGTGATACTTATCATATGGCAATTGGCCAAGGAGATGTTATGGTCACGCCTTTGCAGATAGCGAACATGACGGCCACAATTGCAAACGGCGGCACGTGGTACAAACCGCACATAATTCGTGCTGCCATAGATCCAGAAAACAACCAGACAACCCTAATTGAACCAGTGATTGTTAATCAGCAAGTGGTGCCCAGTTTTGCTATCGAACCAGTCCGTGAGGGTATGCGCCAGTCAGTTACTTCTGGTAGCTCAAGGGCGTTAAGTAATTTACCCGTGCCCGCAGCCGGCAAAACCGGGACGGCACAGTTTACCCAGGAAAAGACTCACGCCTGGTTTACTGGGTTTGCACCTTACGATCATCCTGAAATATCAGTTACGGTTTTTATAGAGGGGGGTGGCGAGGGGAGCGCAACCGCCATACCCATTGCACATGATTTTTTAGCTTGGTATTTCGGAGGCATGAAATGAAATCTGGCACTTGACACCTTTTAATAGACGTACTATATTTCTCAAAGTAATTTACAGACTATCACAAGACAGACCCCATGACTGAAAAAATGAACTACATTACCAGCGAAGGTTATGAAAAGATCGTTCAGGAACTTAACGAACTAAAAAGTGTCAAGCGTAAGGAAATAGCTAATCGCATCCAAGAAGCCAAGGAGCTGGGTGATTTGTCAGAAAATGCCGAATACGCCGAAGCCAAGAATGAGCAGTCATTTACCGAAGGAAGAATATTCCATTTAGAAAATTTTATACGCAACGTTACCATCATTGATAAAAAAGCCCATAATCACAAAAGCAAACGCATCGAAATTGGTTCGATGATTACTATCAAATCCGGTGAAAACGAAGCGACATATACGATTGTAGGGTCAAACGAGGCCGATCCTCTAAAGGGATTAATATCGAATGAGTCCCCCATGGGACAGACATTTATTGGTCACTCCATAGACGACGAAGTTCAAGTGGCCGCTCCCAAGGGGATTATTACCTATCGAGTGATAAGTATCAGCTAGCGCTTCAAAATACGGTTTACGCCCCGTTTTTTAGTTGCACTTGTCATCGATGAGGTTATCATCTAAGATTACTACTGAAGAACAAACAACCAAATCATGACAACCCAAAACATTGATTATCATCGTCGGCCATACAGGAAATATTTGTTCTGGACATTTTTGATAATGGGTATAATTTTGATGTTTATAGGCGATTTGACGGTATATACAGTGCGCAGCAGTTCAATTATGTCTGATATTAAGGATACCCTACGTGAATCTGCTTCTAGCATAGCCAGTTTAGTGCCGACTCAGATACATGAATCATTAATAGACCCAGCACAACAAAGCTCATCTGATTATAAGTTTATTGAAACTGATTTTAGATTAGTCATGGCTGGCAATCCTAATATTGCCGATATATATACGCTTAGGCCAACCACCAAACCGCATACGATGATTTTTGTGGTTGATGCCCAAATAACGGAGGATTCTAATCACAACAACGTTATTGATGATGACGAAATCAAAGCTTCACTAGGTGAATCTTTTGACACAGGATTGTTGCCTCGTCTTGAAGAAGCGGTAAACCAACCCACGGTTGACGACGAAATAAACTATGACAAATGGGGCGCTTGGCTTTCTGGATACGCCCCTATAAAAGATGACTCCGGCAAAACTGTCGCTGTTTTGGGCGTTGATTATTCAGCTGATTATATTTCAAAATTGCGAAACGAGACATGGCACACGATCATATACATTGATCTGATACTAATACCATTGATTATATTATCGGCCTGGTATGTCAGCCGCCGAGTCAGTCGACCCTTCTCAATTTTGGCCTATGGTTTGGAAAGGCTATCTCATGGCGATTTTGAATACCGGCTACCCATATCCAAGCATAAGGATGAGCGTATTTTTGAGGAATTATTTGATCGCATTGTTTCATTGTTCAATACATTAAAGAGTCGCAAGCCGCCGGAGGATTAATAATCGTGGTGCCTCCTTTGCTCGAGACTGATTATCGTATCAGAGTAAGTCCGCGCGCCAAACACCTCCGGTTGACCATTTCTAACCAAGGAAGCGTGGTTATCACAATACCACGCGGTTTTTCGTTATCTAAAGCCTGGGATTTTGTGGCCGAAAAAGAGAGTTGGATTCAGAAAAAACTGCGTCAAGTTCGGAGTCAAAAACCTAAGTATGCCTATCCATCCGGCATTCAAGCGTATAAAAAATATCACAAAGCTGCAGAAACCTTAGTGCGCCATAGGATTATCCAGTATAATAATTTCTATCGCTTCAAGTATCGCAGCATTAGCATTAGAAATCAAAAAACTCGTTGGGGTAGCTGTTCAAATCGTGGCAATCTGCAATTTAACTATCAAATAATGTTTCTACCCATACACCTAGCTGACTATTTAATTGTTCACGAGCTTTGCCATCTTTCCGCCATGAATCATTCGTTAAATTTTTGGCAGCTGGTTGAAAAAACGATACCAGACTACAAGTTAAGACGGAAAGAATTAAGAACGCTTGGTTTGCATACTGGGTAGCATAAGACCTTCCACATTTGGCTATTAATGCTTGTTTATTATTGAATAAATGCTATACTTTGTAGGAATTGCAATAATATTCGTTAATTTATTAATAATTGTTCGCTCGGTATGGGCCGACTTGAAGAAACACGCGATATTCGACTAAAAAAGCTGGCTCTTATCAAAGAATTGGGTATTGACCCGTATCCAGCGCAATCACTCCGTACCCACAGTACAGCCGATTTAGCAAATAATTACGAGCGTCTAGCTAAGTCCGAACGGCTTCTCACCATAGCGGGCCGAATTCGTTCAATCCGACGTCATGGCGGATCGGGATTTGTTGATGTCGAAGACGGTACTGGTCATTTTCAAGTGTTTATAAAGAAAGATGCTTTGGGAGAAAATGATTATCGTAACTTTACGGAGCTGATTGATTCAAGTGATGTTGTGGAATTTACCGGCAAACTGTTTCTAACGAAACAAAATACTAAGACTTTGGAAGCAAAAACATTTAGATTGCTAACAAAATCTATACGGGCAATACCCGAGTCATATTTTGGTTTGAAAGACATTGAAACTCGTTTACGCAAAAGATATATCGACTTGGCAGTAAATCCAGAATCTCGCGAATTATTTGTCAGGAAATCGATGTTTTGGAAAGCGATCCGCCAGTTTCTTGAAGACCGTGACTTTATTGAAGTACAGATTCCAGTATTTGAAGATGTGCCTGGTGGGGCCGAGGCTGAGCCTTTCGTAACACACCACAATGCGCTCGACCGAGACTTCTTCCTGCGCATATCGCTTGAATTACCACTGAAGCGTTTACTAGTTGGCGGTTTTGAGAGAGTATACGAAATTGGACGTATTTTTCGTAATGAAGGGATATCGGCCGAACATCTTCAAGATTATACACAAATGGAATTTTATTGGGCCTATGCTGACTACAACAATTTGCAAAATATGTTGATTGCTTTTTACAGATCGATAATAGAGAAAACGTGCGGTTCTCTTGTAGTAAAAAGTTGCGGCCATGAAATTGATTGGGGCCAAGAATGGAAAACATATGATTACTATCAGCTGTTTAATGTACACGCGGGAATCAACTTACACCAAACAACGGAATTAGAGCTGAAGAAAAAAGCCGATGAATTAAAAATTAAATATGAAACTTACGTCAAAAAAGGCCGCTTGATTGACCTGATATACAAAAAAACAATTCGCCCATTATTGATTAAACCCGGCTTTCTGATCAATCCGCCTGTAGAAATTGAACCCCTCGCCAAAAGAATGCCCGAAGATCCCGATCGTGTTCAGCGTCTGCAAGTAATGGCTTGGGGTACCGAACTTGGCAAGGGCTTTTCGGAACTGAATGATCCCATCGATCAACGTCAGAGATTTGAAGATCAAATGAAACTACGCCAAGCCGGTGACACGGAGGCACAGCAGCTCGACGAAGACTATATTGAAGCCCTAGAGTACGGCCTGCCGCCAACTGCCGGT
>Ga0172379_10001792_pt1 | contig 40996 bp, 46 predicted proteins | sample GrowelOW334metaG_FD_119756 | JGI IMG/M metagenome (GOLD analysis project Ga0172379, IMG submission 119756) | Groundwater microbial communities from an aquifer near a municipal landfill in Southern Ontario, Canada - Groundwater well OW334 metaG | ecosystem: Environmental > Aquatic > Deep... | reverse complement strand
TTAAACGGGACAGGCACGACAAGCATAGGAACGTTCTTCCTAGGATTTTCTGGCTTTTTAGCTCGAAAGTCCCTAGAAGAAGTTTTTTTGCCTCCCCGTTTAAGTCGGTCTTTTTTATTGGAAAAGACGGTCTCGGCCCACGATTACACTGACTTTATCCCGGTCAACGCTAATTTCCGCCGGTGTCTTTACTTCAATTACGCCATCAATTAATAATTGTTCACTGGCGTTTGTAATTACAAATTTATTTAATTTTAAAAGGGTCTGGTCCTTCTTTCTGGTGTTAATAATAAGATCGAGAAGTCCGTCATGGGGGTTGGAACCGATTAGATTAGCCTTATCACTCAATAAGTTTACGATTCTAACTGTTCCCTTATCCTCAATTTCTAGCGAGTAATCCCCTAAATCAATTGTTGTTCCTAAGCTTTCAATTGTGGCTTCATTTAAAAAATAACGGTCGCCAACAAGACCTAAGTCTATTTTTTCTATGCGGCGAGCTAATAAAATATTGCAGGCCTCTTCTTCATTTTTAATACCGAAAGAGGCTGCAATGGAATTATCATTGCCAATCGGGATAATCCCTAGTAAAGTTTTTCTCTGGAAGTCGCCATAGACATCGGTATCAATAATTGCCCCAATTATTTTATTAACTGTTTGATTATTGCCGACAGCGACTATAGTTTTAGCTCCTAATTTGATTTCGTTTTGAATAGTTCCCTTGATGTTTTTAATGCCGCCCAGACGGATGATTTTTCCATTTAATCCTAAGTCGGTTAACCTGATTTCCATGCGGTTTACGGCCTTGCTATACTTACTTTTATTCAAATAGTCATCATAAATATAAACGTGCATAGCGGTTTTTTGGATAGACGATTACTCTTCTTCCTTTAATTTATTTTCACGCTCTTCTTCTTTTTCGTTTATTTTTTTTCCTGCTGGCCCGGTGGATAATAATTGACCGTTGATAGTTGCTCCTTTTTCAATGGACAGCTCCCCGTATTGAATATCGCCATTTATTTTAGCAGTGCTCCCGAGTGATAAATAGTTTTTTATACTGACGTTCCCTTTTATTTCTCCATTAACAATTAAATCTCTGGCTTCAACACTGGCGACAACTTTAGCTTTTTCGCCGATGAAAATACTCGCATCGGTTTTTAAAGAGCCTTCTAAGGAGCCCTCAATAATAATGTTTCCCTGCCCGTGAAAGTTTCCCTTAACTTTGATGGAGGCGCCGATAACGGTTTCTGCATCTTTGAATTTTTCCAGCTTGTTTTCCCTGTTGAACATATGTTTAAAGGTGAATAATAGTCTAACTGCTTTTCATTTTAGTTTAATATTACCGGCTTGTCAAAGAAAATATTTGAAAAACTGAAAGTTTTAGTATAAGATGAAGTCAGGTTAATTTATTAGTGATTATTATTCCCGCCAGATTATCCTGTTTACGGTTCCCATGGTTCAATGGATAGAACAAGAACCTCCTAAGTTCTAGATCCAGGTTCGACTCCTGGTGGGAACACATAGTTGATATATTTATTGTTTATTGTCAAGGTATTGACAATAATTTATAATATTGTTATTCCCCTTCCCTTGACAATAAATATAGATTAGCTATACTTTTATAGTAGCTTTAGGGATATTTACTGATTTTATTTATTGCTAGACACAGTAGATGAAGGATTAATAAAGAAAATTTAAAATTAAAATAAAATGTTCCTTAAGGAACAATAAAATAATTATGGGCCATTAGCTCAGTTGGCTAGAGCGCTTCCATGGCATGGAAGAGGTCAAGGGTTCAAGTCCCTTATGGTCCACAAACATAAAAACTCTGTTAAGGCAGAGTTTTTATTTACTTATTTTTTGAGCGGCATATAATATAAGAGTGAGCATAATTGTTAATTATTGATAATATGAAAATAGTCATTTGTGGAAGTATGAAGCTTTCTAAAAAAATGATTGATGCCAAGACTAAACTCGAGGCTTTGGGGCACGAGCTTATTTTACCGCGTCACACCGAGGAATATGCTGCGATGAATACTTCCGATCACATTCATAGCGAATCTGTTAAGAATAAGGTTAATAACGATTTGATTAGGGGCTATTATCATAAAATTGCAGATAGTGATGCTATTTTGGTTATTAACGATACTTTAAACGATATCGATGGCTATATCGGCGGAAATGCTTTTTTGGAAATGGGATTTGCTTTTGTTTTAAATAAAACAATCTATTTATTAAATAATATCCCCGCGTTAGGTTATCGCGATGAGCTTGAAGCTATGCAGCCAATAGTTATTAATAATGATTATTCAAAAATAAAGTAAAAAATAAATATGCCAAAAAGAATATTTATAGTTCATGGCTGGGGCGGCAGGGCTAATGAAGGTTGGTTGGGTTGGTTAAAAGAAGAGTTAATGCTAAGAGGTTTTGAAGTTTTTCCCTTACAAATGCCAAATACTAATGAGCCGCGGATTGAAGCTTGGGTAGCCGCTATTAATAAGGAAGTAGGGAAGATAGATAAAAATACCTTTTTTGTTGGCCATAGTATTGGTTGCCAAGCAATTGTTCGTTATTTGAGCTCATTATCAGAGACTGAAGTTTCTGGCGGGGCTGTTTTTGTAGCCGGGTTTTTTAAAAGGTTAACAAACATGGGAAGTGATAATTTATCACGTAATATTATAAAGGAGTGGCTGGACTCATCTTTGGATTTAGTTTCTATTAAAAAACATTTGTTAAGCAGCGCCGCTATTTTTTCCGATAATGATCCTTATGTCCCCATGGATAATGTTCATGATTTTCAAAATATACTAGAATCGAAAATAATTATTGAGCACCAGCAGGGGCATTTTTCTGGTGATTCTGGTTTACCGAAATATGATATTATTTTAAATGTGATTTTGGATATTTTGAGATAATTACTGCTTACTAGAACAGATTTTAACGCGATTATAAAAAAAGAGGAAAAGTCCACAAAAATGTGGACTCTTCTTTTTTATTTGGCTAATATTAAATAAAATATTTCAGTGATAAACTTGTGGATAACATGTTATTATGCTGCCTGATTTTACTAATTTTACCTATTTGTTTGGTCGTATGTTTCTACGACTTGAGGTTTGCTTTTAATATATAAAAACTTTATAATAAAGTTATCATTAATTAATTTTCACCGTTTCAATGGCGGTATTCCTTGTTTTATGTATGACGTTATAATTATTGGCTCCGGCCCGGCCGGAATGACCGCAGGTATTTTCGCGGTTAGAAGGGAAATGAAAACTTTAATCATCGGCAAAGAAGTTGGCGGTCAGTTAGTTTGGGCCAATGAAATCGAAAATTATCCCGGTTTCGAAATGATTAAGAGTTTTGAGCTGATTCAAAGGATTAAACAACAAACCGAAAAGGCCGGCGTTGAATTTAAGGATGATGAAGTGAAGCGGATTGAAAAAGCTGAAGACGGAACCTTTATTTTGTATACTAGTCGGGAATCATTTACCACTAAAACGGTAATTGTGGCAATGGGTCTTTCCCCGCGTCGTTTAGCTGTTCCCGGAGAAATTGAATTTAATGGGCAAGGAGTTTCTTACTGCGCTAATTGTGACGGTCCTTTTTATAAGAATAAACGCGTTGCTGTTATCGGCGGCGGCAACTCCGCGCTTGATGCCGCCGAGCTGATGTCTAAAATAGCGACCCAGGTTTACCTTATTCATCGTAATGATGCTTTTAAAGCCTTTGATACTTTGCTAGATGAGGTTAAGGGTCGAGAAAATGTAGAAATAATCCTAAACTCAGAAATTAAGAATATTACTGGCGAGGGAAAAGTAGAAAAAATTATTGTTTCCGATAGGCAAACAAACGTCGAACGAGAGATTGCGTTGGATGGGGTCTTCGTGGAAGTCGGCCGCATCGCCAGTACGGATTTAGTTGGCGAATTTGTAGAACGCAACGAAAAGAACCAAATTATTGTCAATAAAAATATGGAAACGAAAACGCCGGGTCTCTTTGCCGCCGGCGACGTGACCGATTGCACGTTTAAGCAGATAACGGTTGCCATGGGAGAAGCAACCACCGCGGCTTTAATGGCTTATCAACATATTCAAATGAAGGCTTAACTGCTATAATAAAGATATAAATAATTTTATATCTTTATTTTATATGGGGCTTAAAAAAATAAATTTAGTGGCCGCCGACATGGGCTATGGTCATCAGCGCGCCGCCTATCCGCTCTTAGATTTAAGCGGCGGGGAAGTAATTACTATCAACGATTATCCGGGTATAGCTGATTGGGAGAAAAAGTATTGGATTGATAGTCTGCGCTCTTATGAAAAAATTTCTCGTTTGAATAAAATCCCCGTTTTTGGTTCAGCCGTTTTCGCGGTGATGGACGCTTTTCAAAAAATTCATGACTTCTATCCTTTTCGCGATCTTTCACGGCCGACAGTTCAGCAGGAATACTTTTTTAAGTTTATTAAAAAGGGCCTAGGTAAAGCTTTAATCGAAAAGCTTAACAAAAATAAGCTGCCCTTTGTTACTACTTTTTTTGTGGCCGCTTATATTGCGGAATATTATAATTATCAAGGCGATATTTATTGCATTATTTGTGATACTGATGCTTCACGCGCTTGGGCGCCGCTTCATCCCGCGCTTAGTAAAACTAAATTTTTAGTGCCTAGCGAAAAAGTAAGACTTCGATTTTTAATGTACGGCGTAAAACCGGAAAATATTATTGTTTCCGGTTTTCATTTGCCTAAAGAAAATGTTGGATTGCATCAAGAAATTGCCAAACAAGATCTCGGAGCTCGTATCAGCCGCCTGGATCCATCGGGAAAGTATTTAACGACGTATAAGCCTTTAATTTCTGCTCTTAAATTTAAAAAAAATACCAGCAAGCGCCCCCTAACTTTGATGTTTGCTGTTGGTGGCGCCGGCGCGCAAAAAGAGATTGGCGCTTTAATTTTAAAAAAATTAGCTGCGGGCATTAAGGCTAAAAAAATTAATCTTAATTTGATTGCGGGCAATCGCTTGGAAATTAAAAATTATTTTCAAGAACATATTAAAATTAACCAATTAAAAGAAGGCAATGGAGTTAAAGTAATTTTTGCTCCCGATAAGCTAAAGTATTTTAAGATGTTTAATCTGGCTTTAAGGGAAACAGATGTTCTATGGACCAAACCTTCAGAGTTATCTTTTTATGCCGCTTTGGGCTTACCGATTATTATGTCGACCCCAGTTGGTAGCCAGGAAGATTTTAATCGTGAATGGCTGCTTAATATCGGTGCCGGGATTGATAGTCCGGAGGCGGAATTCGTTGATGAGTGGCTGCCTGACTTGTTGGCTTCCGGAAGGTTAGCGCGCGCGGCCGTTGATGGATTCCTTAATGCCAATAATCTGGGTGCCTACGCCATTGAAAAAATATTATTAAAAAAGAAATAACTTATGACTTGGTTGCCGGTAGCGCTGGGCGCGTATCTATTTTTAGCAATCGCTAATTTATTGGACAAGTTTTTAGTTGATAACGTTTTGAAGAACAGTAAGGCCTATGCTTTTGTGGCCTGTACTTTGGGCGCGATTGTAATTGTGATTGCTCCTTGGGTTCTGAAATGGCCGGGAACTTTTTTATTTTTCTTTAATTTATTTGCAGGTGCTATTTTTGCGACTGCCCTCTGGTTCCTCTATGAGGCTTTAAGAAGAGGGGAAGCGGCTCGAATTTTAGTTTTTGTTGGCGGCTTAACGCCAATTTTCTCTATCGGTTTTTCGATTTTGTTCTTCAAAGAAACTTATTCGCTCAATCAGTGGTTAGGAATGTTTTTTCTATTGTTAGGAGTTTTGGTTATTTCTTTTTTACCGCAAAACCGAAGCTTTCTAACTAGAGTAATGAAAAAATTAAAATTAGGCGTTAATCTCCATAGCGGTGGCCTGCTTTTTGCGCTGTTATCGGCGTTTGCCTATTCTAGTTATTTTATTGCGACTAAATTTGCTTACACTAGCCAGCCGTTTCTAAGCGCTTTTGTTTGGACTAGAATCGGGGCGGCGCTATTTGTAATGTTATTTTTGTTGAATCGCCATGATCGGCAAGCCATTCGTGATTTATTTAGTAAGTCCAGTCCTAATAAAAATAAAAATTTGGTTGTTTTTAATCAGATTCTCGGAGCTTCAGGATTTATTTTGCAAAATTACGCCATCTTTTTAGGTTCAGTGGCGATTGTTAATGCGCTTCAAGGAGTCCAGTACGCTTTCTTACTGGTTATTAGCGCTGTTTTAGCAGTCTTAGCTCCTAAGCTTTTGAAAGAGACTTTTTCTTGGCGAATTATTTTGCATAAGTTTGCCGCTGTATTTATTATTGCTCTCGGCTTATATTTTTTAACATTTTTTAATTAATTTCCCTTGTCAAATATGCTTAAACCCCAAATTAATAATTCTCCTATTAATAAGCCCTCTATTAATAATTCTTCGAAGAATACGCTTCAGAAGCGAAAATTTAAATCTATGTTTTGGTTTATCGGTTTAGGAATTTTGTTGTTATTTTTGGTTTATATTTTTAAACTAGCTAACTATTATCCTAAGAAAATAGATCTTCAAGCCGACCCCAGTTTATTTGGGACAACGTTTTCCACTAAATTTTCTCGGGAGTTGGATCTTGATTGGAAGGAAGTATATTTAGCGACCATCGACGATTTGGGAGTTAAGCAAATCCGCATTCCGGTATATTGGGACGAGATTGAAAAAGAAGAGGGGGTTTTTGATTTTGCTGATTACGATTATATTTTAGCCGAAGGCGGTAAGCGGGACGTTAAGTTTATTATAAGCATTGGTCGCCGCATTCCGCGTTGGCCGGAATGTCATGCTCCTGCCTGGATAAATTTAAAGAGTGATATTGGAGCCCGGGTATCTACTTTAAAAATGATTAAAGAAGTCGTTAATCGTTACAAGGATAATCCTAATATTGAATATTGGCAGGTAGAAAATGAGGCTTTTTTGGGAACTTTTGGCGTCTGCCCGTCTTTTGATTCCGGGTTTTTAGAACAAGAGGTAGGAATTGTCCGTTCGCTTGATAGCCGAAAAATTATTGTGACCGCTTCCGGAGAGTTAGGAACTTGGAGCCGGGAAGCGAAAATTGGTGATATTTTTGGCAGCACTTTATACCGCACGGTTTATAATAGCTGGTTTGGTTTTTTGAAATATCCTTTCCCCACTTCTTATTATACTTGGAAGGCCAAGTTGGCTGGGATAAAGCCAGAAAATTTTATGGTTGCCGAGCTTCAAGCAGAGCCCTGGGTAGCACAAGGAAATATGACGCAACTTACCGAAAAGCAAATAAAAAGATCGATGAGCATCGATCAATTTAAAGCTAACATTCAATATGCTATTAATTTGAAACCGGAACGAATTTATTTTTGGGGTTCAGAGTGGTGGTATTTCCAAAAGAAATTTGGCAATCCAGAATACTGGCGCATTGCTTCCGAATTATTTAAGCCGAGTGTTAAAAATTAAACCCGTTGATCTTCTTTGCCTTCCAAAATATTAATTAGTTTATCATCATAGTCATCAACCCATTTTTTAAAAGTCTGTAGGGCTGTCAAAGAATGGGTTTTTGTTTGTTCATCAAGCACTAAAGAAATATCGAAATGTTTAGCGCTAATGGCAATTCCGGCACGTTTAGCGTCAGCGGCATTACTTTTTTGTTCAAAATGATTTTGAGTGGGAATCATTAAAATGTTTTTTTGCAGATAAGCCGCCTCGCAAATAGAGTCAAAGCCGCCAGTGGTTACATAGGCGGAACAATTACTTAGGCGTTCAATAAATTTTTGGCCATTTAAATAATGAAAGGTTAAATTTTTTCCGAAATGAGTTTCTGCTTGTTCGTGCTTATCCCAAAAAGCTTCAACTTGATGGTCGGGATGTTTTTGGCTCCAAGTAATTATTTCTTCCGAATAGCCGGATACTAATATATAGGCCAAAATAAAATTTTGATTACTGCTAGGGCTATTTTTAATCACCTCTCGGATTAGGGGTGGACAGACAAAAAGATTTTTTTGCGGCAAATCAATTTCCTCAGTGAAGGATAAGGCGATTTTAGTAGCCCGCGGTCCGGCGGTTAAATAATTATATAATCTAAAGAATATTTTATTTAGAAAATTTATTTCTGGGTTTTTAAAAGCGGGGTGGTTAATGAAAAACTGGTGGCCCAAGCAGAACATCGGCCGTTTATCTTTAAAAACGTGATAATAATTTCCGGCTAGCGGTTCATAAAAATTAATTACGGCATCAGGCTGCAAATCATTAATAATTTTTTTTACTTTTTTAATTGCAGCAAGATAAATCGGTAAGCGATAAATTGTATAAAAAAAACTAGCCACGATTTTGATGCCTTTGCCGTTTTTGCGGATTAAAAATTTGGGGCTTTCTAAATCAAAAAAAGGACAAGCAAATTGTTCTATAAAAAAAGTCGGCAATTTTTTATGTTTATCGGAGCCGACTACAAGTCCTACGATAGTATGGCCATTTTTTTCCAAGCTTTCCTTGAGAGTGATAGCTTGAGTCATGTGTCCGCGACCATCGGTTTGAACAAAAAAAAGATATTTCATATAGTAGCTACTTTACGGATTTATGTTTAATTCCGGTCGTTTTTACTAGTTTAATTATATGACATTCTAATAAAAATGGCAAAATGTTATACTTATTTTATGCTTGATAATACTATAAAATTAAAAAGGTTATTTATAAAAGTTGCCGCATTCTTACATCAAGAAAAGACGACTAATTTTCTTTTTTGGCTTGCTTGCTTAATTTTGACAGGATTTTTACACTATAACCATTATGTTAATGGCGATGAGGGGGTCATCTTAAACGGTGCTTGGAATTTAATTAATCATCAGCGGCTTTATTCTGATTTTTTTGAATTTATAGCGCCGGGCGGTTTTTATTTAGTATTTGGAGCTTGGAAAATTTTTGGCGTTAGCTTTTTGACCGCTAAAATTCTGGCGACATTTTTTGTATTTTTAGGCGCAGTGGGTTTATTTAAAACCGGCCAATTAATAATCAAAAATAAGCTAATAAATTTTCTAATTCCTTTATTTTTTATTTTAATGTCCGGCTGGTGGTGGATTATAAACCACAATCTGTTTAATTTAGTATTTTTAATTTGGTCAGAATATTTTTTTATTAGGGGTTTATATTATTTAAAAAATCGAGACTTTGTTATTAGTGGTTTGTTAGCGGGATTATCGGTTATTTTTCTGCAACAAAAAAGTCTAATTTTTATTGGTTTTTTGTTCCTGTTTTTGATATTTATGGCTATTGAGAAAAAGAAAAGACAATATTTGCAATCCGACGCAATATTTATTGTCGCCAGCTTACTGCCTTTATTTCTTTTTTGTTTTTGGCCATTGAATAGTATTTTTTATAATCTATTCCAATATCCATTTTTAAATTATATAAGTGCTAATCGGATATCCTATCTACTGTTTGGTATTTTTATTGGTTGTTGGTTTATGGTCGTGTGGGCGTTATCATTTATTAAAGAAAAGTCAGAAGCAATTCGACTACTAGTTTTTGTGCAATTAGGCCTATTGTGTTCAGCTTATCCCTTGCCGGATATTTACCACCTAACTCAGATAATGTTTCCTTTAATTTTGTTAGGGTTTTATTTAATTTGGAGATTTTTTCAAGGTTATAAATCAAAAATTATTCGAAGCTCTTGTTTTATTATTTTTATCATTTTTTTATGGGCACTTTTTGTTATCGATTTAGCGGTTGCTCCGCCAGCCTTTTTAGATGCTGATAAAAATAAAAATAAACGCAATAAATTTATTGATTTTGTTACAGCTAGTTGCCCGGGAAGGTATCTATATTCCGGGCCATTTTTACCCAGTCTTTATTTTGAGACCAGAAAATTAAATCCCACTGCTTACAGTATTTTATTGACCAGTCAGGCAACCGCAGAACAATTTAATCAGGCCTTAATAGATTTTAAAAAAAATTCTCCGGAATGTGCAATTTTAGGCTATTCCGATTCACTTGAAAGATTTAATCATGTTCCAGATAATGTTTTGGAAAATTATATCCAAAATAATTACCACTTGATTTATCAGGTTGCGGGGGAACCGAGTATTTATAAAAAGAATAGCCGATAGTTAGAAGCTTAGCGCCCGGTTTTAGTGCCTAGAAAACAAAAAACTCCTAATAGGAGTTTTTCTGAGCGGGTAAGGGGAATCGAACCCCTATCCTCAGCTTGGAAGGCTGATATAAAAGCCATTATACGATACCCGCCGGATGTGCCCTTGGAGCACGCTTCTTATCTTATAAAAAAACGTCTTTAAAGTCAATTAGACTTTAAAATAGGCTTTATTTAGTGTCTTTAATGGAGCCAATATAATAGAAGCCCGGAATCATGATGGCGGCAAAGATTAAGAAGAGATAATTGAGCGGCAGGAAGAGTAAGAATAACAAGGCCGCGGCTGAGCCAATAATATATCCCAGGGGACCGGTTATTCGAAAGAGGTTAATATAACCGATATCATCAGCGTTAACATTTTTAAAGAAATAGGTGTCACGCATGGACTCTACTAAAGCCGCACCTATTCGGCTCATAAATAGAGCAGCCGCCCAAACCCAGAGAGTAGCGCCTTCAATAAAGAAAAATAAAATTAAAGAAACCAGAATGATAAACAGACCGATAGACATAATTTCTTTTTCGCCAAAGTATTTATCTGCTAGATACCCCGCCGGAATTTCAAAGAGAGCAAAGGGCAAAAGCATAACCGCAAACATCCAGCCTAAATCACTCCAAGGAATGCCCAGATTTTGGTTTAAATATAGAGGCATATAGAGGACAGCGCCGCTATAAAATAATTGCAATAAAGTGGCGACAATAAAAATACCTCGCAGGTCATGATTTTTCCACAGTTTTTTGATACTTTTACTAATTTTTTCGTGCTTATATTTTTTGCTGAGCTTTAAATTATTTTTTTTAATTAGAAGAATAAAGAATACAGGAACAATTAAGGCTGCCGAGATCAAAAAAGGTAGAGTATAATTACCGATTTTTACCAAATAGGCCGAAAAGATTGGAACTAATATCCAGCCGATATTGGTTAGAGTTAAATACATGGTTCGGATTCTTCCAGTTTTATTGTTGGACGAGGCGGCTTCCAAAAAGATATCCATATTTATCCAGAGCAGATTGGTAGTGACGGTAAATAATAAAAATGAAATTACCACTAGAGCCGGGTTTGTAAGGGTTGCTAGGCCTAATAAGGCAAGACCATGGATGCCAATACTTAGTTGGGCACTGAAGTAATTGCTTAATTTTTTAATAAAGCGCGGAAAGAAGATAATGGCGACCACCGTAATAAGATTATTGATTACAAAAAATAGACTTGTTAATTCCAAGTTAATATATTGGGCTAAAAAACTGGATTGAATATAAGCTGGCAGAGCAGTGGAAACAGCCAGAATAAAACCCATCGTATAAGTTATTTGCTGGCGATAGCGATTACTTTTATTTTTGAAGTTTAACGAAAACATGGTTTTTAATAATTAATAATAGAAGGCCACCGATAATTATAATTAAACTCATAACTTGCGGCCAGCGGAGCCCTAAAAAAAGTGGCGCGTAATCTAGGCGGATAAATTCTAATAAGAAACGGAGCAAGGAATATAATATCAAATAAATGGTGGTTAGCCAAATATAGAAATTTAGAGTTAATTTTTGTTTTTTTCCGAATTGGATTGTTAATAGATAAAGAATTGCAAAAATTAATAACGAGCCCAAACTTTCATATAAAAATGTCGGCTGGAAATACTGGAAGCTTATATAGTCTGTCGGGCGGTTTAAAACGGCAATGGGGATGCCCCAAGGAAGATTAGTTGGCAGGCCAAAAATTTCTTGGTTAAAATAATTTCCCCAGCGTCCAATCGCTTGGCCTAAAGCTAAGCCCGGAACAATTAAGGCGCTGAGTTTAAAAAAAGTTATTTTTTTAGCGCGGGCAAAGAAAAAAATAATAATTACCCCGGCAATAATTGCGCCGTGAATTGCCAGCCCGCCGTTCCAAACGGCCAGTATTTGTTCAGGATGTTTAAGATAATAGGGAAGCTGAAGCAAGTTGTCATATAAACGAGCGCCGATAAGGCCGCCAATAATTAACCAGAAGGCTAAATCAAAAATATCGTTTGGCTCAATTTGGTAATATTTTTTTCCTAAATGAAAACTAACGAGCATGGCGGCTATGATACCAAGCACAATAAATAGACCATACCAGTGAAGAGTAAGCGGTCCCCAATTAAAAATAATCGCTGACGGTAAAAAAGTGTGAAGCCAAGTTATCATATCTCCAGTTTATCAAGTTTAGACTTACTTGGCAAAAAAAACAGCATCTTGGAGGATGTTGTTTTTTTGGATTTTTGGTCTATTTTTGGTGCGGACGGAGAGACTCGAACTCTCAAGAGTTGCCCCGCTAGCTCCTAAGGCTAGTGCGTCTACCAGTTTCGCCACGTCCGCATGTTTTTATATTAAATGATTATTTTTATAAAGTAAAGATTGTGTTATAATAAGGTTATAAAAATAAAAAAATATTAAACCCTTTGTTTTATGGTTAAAAATAAATTTGTTAAATTTTTTAGTGAAGTTTCCATCAAAGATGTCCCCCAGGTTGGCGGCAAAAATGCTTCTTTAGGGGAGATGTACGGCACTTTAACTCAGAAGGGACTACGCGTTCCTAATGGCTATGCAACCACGGCCGATGCTTATCGTTATTTTCTTGATTCCGCTGATTTGAAAAATAAAATTAAAAAAATTCTTAAGGGCTTAGACACCCATAATGTTAAGGATTTAATGAATCGGGGCGAGGAAATTAGAAAATTAATTATTGCCACGCCATTCCCTAAAGATTTGGAAGCGGAGATTATTAGTGCTTATAAAGAACTATCTTCTCATTATAAATCTCAAAAGACTGACGTTGCCGTCCGTTCTAGCGCCACTGCTGAAGATTTGCCGGACGCTTCTTTCGCCGGCCAGCAAGAGACATATTTAAATGTTAGCGGCGCCAGTGATTTACTGCTCGCGGTTAAAAAATGCATTGCTTCTTTATTTACTAATCGCGCTATTTCTTATCGGGTTGATAAGAAGTTTGATCATTTTTCCATTGCCCTTTCCGTCGGCGTTCAGAAAATGGTGCGTTCCGATTTAGGTTCTTCCGGTGTGATGTTTACGATTGATACGGAGTCTGGTTTTAAGAACGCCGTTTTAATTAATTCAATTTTTGGTTTAGGTGAAAATATTGTACAGGGGCATGTCACTCCGGATGAATTTTACGTTTTTAAACCGACTAAAGCGATTATCTCCAGGAGCATCGGACAAAAGGCTAAACGCATGGTCTATGATTTAAAAGGCAAGAATCCGGTTAAAAATATTCCAGTTTCAGAGGCAGATCGTTTAAAGCCGTCAATTTCCGATAAACAAGTTTTACAATTGGCCGAGTGGGGGATGATAATCGAAGAGCATTATAAGCGTCCCATGGATATTGAATGGGCTCTGGATGGTCGGACCCAAGAAATGTTCATTATTCAGGCACGTCCGGAAACCGTTCAAAGTGTTCATAGTAAAAATGTTATTGAACGATATAGCTTGGAAAAAAAGGGTAAAGTCATTACTTCGGGACAAAGCGTTGGTAATAAAATTGGCGCCGGTATTGCTAATCGGATGATGAGTATTAAAGATATTGCTAAGTTTAAACCCGGGCAAGTGCTGGTTACCGATATGACTGACCCAGATTGGGAGCCAATTATGAAAATTGCTTCGGCGATTGTGACTGACAAAGGTGGCCGCACCTGCCATGCCGCCATCGTTTCTCGAGAATTAGGGATTCCGTGCGTAGTAGGGACTAAAAATTGTTCAGTGAAGATTAAAAATGGCCAGAAAATTACTGTCAGTTGCGCCGAAGGAGAAACCGGTTTTGTTTATGAAGGGATATTGCCGTTTAAAAATGAGCAGATTGATGTTAAGGATTTGAAAAAACCGAAGACCAAAATAATGATGAATATCGGCGAGCCGGATAAAGCTTTTCTTAACTCGATGCTACCTAATGACGGCGTTGGTTTAGCGCGCCTAGAGTTTATCATTAATAACTATATTAAAATTCATCCGCTCGCGCTTATTAATTATGGCCGCTTAAAAGATAAGACGGTTAAGAACGAAATTGATAAATTAACTGTCGGATATGCTGATAAAAAACAATTTTTTGTTGATCGCTTGGCGCAAGGGATGGCGATGATTGCCGCAGCTTATTACCCTAAAGATGTTATTTTCCGTCTCAGTGATTTTAAAAGCAACGAATATGCCAATTTAATCGGGGGCAAAGAATATGAGCCGCTAGAATCTAATCCAATGATTGGTTTTAGAGGAGCAAGCCGTTATTACTCTAAGATTTTTTTACCAGCCTTTAAACTCGAATGTCAGGCCATTAAAATTGTCCGTGAGAAAATGAAGCTTAATAATTTGAAAGTCATGGTTCCATTCTGCCGGACACTTGAAGAGGGTAGAAGGGTTTTGGAAATTATGGCAGAAAATGGCTTAAAGAGAGGACAAAACGGTCTAGAGGTTTATATGATGGCCGAGATTCCAGCTAATATTATCTTAGCTGATAAGTTCTGTCATATTTTTGACGGCTTCTCTATCGGTTCTAATGATTTGACACAACTCACTTTAGGAATAGATCGTGATGCTGGCGGCGCTTTGGAAGTTTTGGGAGTTTCTAACGAAAAAAACGAAGCGGTAAAAATCCTGATTAAAAATTTAATTGTTATCGCCAAGAAAAATAAACGCAAGGTTGGTATTTGCGGACAAGGTCCGAGCGACTTCCCTGATTTTGCCGAGTTCTTGGTAGAACAGGGAATCGATAGTTTATCTTTAAATCCCGATTCAGTTGTTCCGACGACTGTGGCGATTTATAAGAAAGAGCAACATCTAAGAAAGAAGAGGGGATTTTTAAGCCTATTTTTCTAAATAAAGATTTTATAAAAAAGCGCTCCGTTTTAAGGGAGCGCTTTTTTATATCTCAATTTAAAAATTATTTATTTTAGGACTTCAATCTTGGCAGTTTTTATACCAAATTTGAGAGCATCACTACGGTTTTTCATCCAAATATCTACACGATCAGCATGCCTCTTATTCATGCGATCACGGACAACAAAGACGCGGTCGCCAAATAATTCAGGAATTCGGACTTTAGTGCCAAACTTCAAGAAGTTAGCAGCGATAGTATCTTCTTCACCATGTTCGCAGACATTGAAGCCATTAGCGGTGATACAGGGAGAATTATCGGTTTGCCCTGGTTCCGAGTTATAAGCGGTCATTGCGTGGGTACTGGTGCTAACTACGATATATTCAACCGTTGTTGAGGCCTTGGTGCCTTCTGGGACAGATTTTATTTCTTTTGCTGGAGTTAACTCGTTGTCGGTTACAATTGTCACATTAGCCGGAGAAACCCCGTCTTTTATCATTATTTCATTACTAATCAATAAATCATCGTCACTAACACTGGCATTTGCCGCTTTAACAGAATCCGCCGCTAAGGCTGGAGCGTAAAAGAGAACAAATTGGAAAACACAGGCGATAATTATTAAGACAATTACCCCCTGTTTTCTACTGAGAGGTACAATTTCCTCCCTGATAGTTTGGATTAACTTCATATTATTTAATATTAGCCAAATAAAAAATCCCTAGCATATCATAGAGTGATTATGATCAAGCTGGGATTTTCTTGACTGAATAACTTATCATAGGATACTAAAAAAGTCAATAGTTGCCTGGGGATTAACTCTTAATAAGTTTTTTGGCAGTCTTGACTCTTTTGTTGCCCCACGTATAATTTTTAGCAGTTGATTTTAATAAAAATTTTAATAAAAATATAATTTATGGAAAATTCTTTGTTATTTTTTATTTTAGGCGGAATATTTGTTATCGGATATGCCTTTATCGCTCTAGAACATAATCTGAAAATTAATAAAAGTGGCACCGCCATTGTTATTGGCTCCTTGCTCTGGCTAATAGTCGATTTTTTTTCTCACTTTGAAGCGGAAGTTGGCGAAGCTTTAATGCATGAGACGCAAGAAATTTTTAGTATCGTTGTTTTTTTGCTGGCCGCGATGACGATTGTGGAGATTTTGGTGCACTATCGTTTTTTTGATTGGATTCAGGATAAGATAATGCAAAAGAAAATTAGCGCTCCAGCTCTTTTTTGGCTTTTAGGCATCATGACCTTCTTCTTATCGTCTGTCTTAGATAATTTGACGACGACTTTAATCATGATTCAAATTGGTCGCAAGATTTATAAGAATAAAGAAAATTTCCTTTTATTTACGGCTAATACTATCATTGCGGCCAATGCTGGCGGTGCTTTTAGTCCGATTGGTGACGTAACTACGATTATGCTTTGGCTCGCGCAAAAGTTTAGCGCTTGGCAAATTATTTCTTTAGGATTCTTACCTTCATTAACGGCCTGGGTGATTCCTCAGTTTTTAATCGGTCGTAAAATTAAACACCATGAAGAAGCAGAGAAGGCTCATAAGATTGAAGTTGAAGGTGAGCGCGAAGTAATTAAGCCTTATTGGTCGATTGTGGTTATTGGTTTTTTGTCCTTCTTGCTCCCGGTAGTTTTTAATTTAATTGGTCTGCCGCCATTCCTTGGTCTTTTAACTGGCGTTGGTATTTTGTGGATGTTTATTGATATCACTGCTAAAAAAGGAGATGACCATTATCGTGAGGGGCAAGTGATTAACATGATTCAAAAAGTTGATATTTCCACTTTAAAATTTTTTATCGGTATTTTATTGGCTGTCGGAGCTTTATCCCATGTTGGCTTACTAGCAAATCTAAGCAATTCTATTTTTGGAACAGAATTTAATTTAAATCGCTTGATTGCTGGTAATGTGGCCCTTGGTTTTATGTCTTCTATTTTGGATAATGTGCCTCTCGTGGCCGCCGCAATTAAAATGTTAGCCGCCACCACACCAGCGGCTATCTGGGTATTATTGGCACTGACTGCTGGCACCGGCGGCTCGCTACTCGTTATTGGTTCGGCCGCTGGAGTAGCCGCCATGGGGCAAGTTAAGGAGCTTACTTTTGGCTATTATTTAAAGAAAGTTACTTTCCCAGCCCTGCTTGGTTATTTGGCCGCTATTTTAGTCTGGATGGCTTTGTATTTTTGGGTTCTATAGAATATTTGTTTAATTTTAGCTTAATAATCCTAAAGAGCTTCCCCGCGGAGGCTCTTTTTTATTGACAAATTCTTTTTATTATGATATAATAAGGACAGTTAAAAATAGAATTTTAACTAAGGTAAAAAAGAACATTAACAATAAAAACGATAGGAAAAATGAAAAATTTAGTAATTGTGACCTTATTGGTTGTAGCAACCATTGGTCAGGTTTTTGGACAAGCAACAAGAGAGCAAATTAGCGTAGCTGATCGCGAGATTAGCAAAGCAGGTATTGAACTGAAAAAAGCCGAAAAGAGCTTTGAATCTGAGAAGGCTAAGAAATTAGCCGAATTAAAACGCGATTATCGCAAAACAGAAATTGCCGGCAATCGTTCGGAAAACAAAACAGAAATTGACGCCGCTTTAAAAGCGACTAAAAAACTTCAGAGCCAAATTGACTCAATTTCTGCGCTGACCGCTAATGCGAATATGTACGCTAAGCAGACCGAGCTAAAAAAATGGCAAGACAAAAAAACTGAGCTACTCGCTCAATTTATGGAGGTGAAAGCTTCTAAAAAAACCTTGGCTAATGCTGACACGACTAAGTCAGCCAAATCTGATCCAGTAGCGCTCAACATTAAAAAGAAGTCGGCTAAAGCTGATGACTCTTCCGATGAAGAAGCTGCTACTAAACCAGCCAAAGAACCAAAAGAAAAAGCGGACATTTATGACCGCAAAATCCCGACCGAAGTTAATCGCATTGACTATAAGCAACGTGAAAGATCTTACGATTTGCGTGGCAGCGATTTGCTTCTAACAAAGATTGAGCAGAACATTAATTCGGCTATTTCTCCCGGCGGACAAGAAGGCGGATATAAGGTTATCTTTGATAACCAATATATTGAGCCCGTTGACTTTAAGGTATTCCGCTTGAACGGAGAACAATACACCTCGGTTATGATTAACCCCGGAGTTAAGAGGATTAAGTATTTTCTTCCTGGCAAGTATGTTGTCCAATTCTATGTTGCCGGTAAACCTTCTGGCGCACCACGACCGCTCACTATTGATGGCAAAACCTATGATTACAACGGTGAAAGTTGTTTCAACTTTGCCTACATGCCAAGGTTTGCTAACTAAATTTATCAATGACTCACCAAGAGTCGAAAAAAAACAAAAGCAAAAAAACAAAAAGGAGTATCATCACGATGCTCCTTTTTAACTTGTCTAAATGAAGATTATTTTTAGCCGCCAGTTCCTCCCTGGATAGCACCGCTACTAGTGAATGGCAAGTAAGTAAAGATGAAGTAGGTGATGGTATAAGCTGCCAGGACGATAACTAAACCGATAACCGCCGCCTTAATAGTAGCGGTTGATTTTTTAATTTGCTCTTCATTACCGCCGGCAGTCATCCATTTAAATCCGGCCATGATTATTAAGATTAAAAAGACAATTGATAACAGGCCTAAGACCACTCTGATTATTTGGGAAACAACTTGTCCAATACTCATATCACCTAGCCCGGCGGCGTTCTTGGTTTCAATCGTCATGCTATCTAGCCCGGCCGTGTTACTTAAAAGCTGAGCGGAAACTGGCGAGCTGATAAAAACTGATAATAGAATTAAGAGGGAAAAGAAAGTAACAGCTATTTTTTTAAAATTTTTCATATGATTAACCGAGAATTAAAGCTTTGAAAATAAAGTTCCAAATTACCCAAGCTGACAAGGACACAATTAAACCAATAATTGAGGCTTTGATAGTGGCGACTGATTTTTTAACCTTCTCCTCACTGCCGTTAGAAGTCATCCAGCCATAGCCAGCAATAATCATTAAGACAATAAAGGTTAGACCAGTAAAGTTGATAAAGGCGCCAACAATCATACCGACAATTCTAGGGGTGGAGGCTACGCTGGGGTCGGTATTGAACCCGGCTTGAGCGCCTACATTTTCTAAGCGGTTAGTCAGTGATTCGGCCGTAGAACTAGCAGCGCCAACGGCAAAAGGCATAATTAATAGGCAAAAAGTGAGAATAGCGAGAGAAATTTTTAGAAAATTTTTCATATAATTAGGTAATTTATTTTAAGAGCGACACCGAACTGACTAATAGTTTAGAGAATCCGGAAGCTAGGGCGTAGGCCAGCAAAATAATTACTAAACCAATAATTAAAGACTGAATACGTTCTTTGGCTTTTTTGATTTTTTCTTCGTTGCCGGCGGCTTGCATCCATTCATTACCAGCCACAAACATCATCGCTATAAAAATAGTTCCCAGGAGACTGAGCACAATTTTTAAGGCCAGGGCAATAGAGGTTTCTAAGGAATCAGCTTGAGTAAAGGTGTCGCTGCTTCCGCTTACGGTGGTCAACTTATTGTTATATTCATCTATTTTAGTGTCAGTTAGGATGGAGCCTTGGGCACTAGCGACGCCCATTGTTAAACAAGTAAAAACAATTGAGCTTAATAATATCTTGGTAATTTTTAATACTTTCTTCATAATTATTGGAAATAATAGATTAAGAAAGTACTTAGAGCGTAAGCCGCTAAAGTGATAATGAGCCCCATGATAGAACCCATGATAATTTTATTGGCCTGTTTGATTTTATCTTGGTTGCCATCGGCAATCATCCAAGTAAAGCCGCCGTAAATAATAAATCCCAAGAAGACTACACCTAGCATCCCTAAAATAATAGAGATTACTAAGCCAGTAATACTATCAACGGTAGCGGCGTCAGAGCCGGTAACAAATCCAGCGGTCGCGGCACTATTATCTAGCCCACTATTTTTATTAAAATCATAACCCTGGGCAGCGACGAAATTTCCGTAAAGAAAAAGGAGCGCCAATGATAAAATTAGCGCGCCTGATTTTAGATTTTTGAGAATTGCAGTTTTCATGCTTATTATTTTAGAATCTGGACACCGATAAAGGAGGTAATGGCATAAGCGGCAAAGACAACGATGATGCCGATAGTCGCGTTAATCATTAAAGATTTAGCTTTAGTAACTTGCTGTTCGTTACCGGCAGCCGTCATCCAAGTTATACCGGCATAAATCATTAAGGCTAGGAAAATAACGCCGACAAAAGATAAAACTAAGCCGACAATTTGACCGGTTTTGGTTTGAAGAAAGCCAGCATAGCTCGCGCTAGTTTGAGTTTTAAAGGCATCGACTTGGACGGCAGTTTGATTGAGGCCGGATAAGGTCGGGTCAGTTTGAGCACTCACCGGTGTGGTTAGTAGAAAGCTAAGAGATAACAAAAAAAACATCGGAAAAACGAAAAAAGCTAGGATTTTTTTCTTCATAAAAAAGATAGTTTATTCACTGGCTCAAGCACAAGTAATTGCGCCTGAGCCAGTGATTCCCATACCAAATATGAGAACCACATATCTATTAACCGGCAGTAGCGTTGTAGATGGAATTGATAATGAAGGTAGCAACGGCCCAAGCAGCTAAAACGATGGCTAAGCCGATAACACCGGCGCCCAACAATTTTTTAGCTTCAGCAACTTTATCTTCGTTGCCAGCCGCGGTCATCCATTTGAAACCACCCATTAAGATGATAACGACAGCGATTACACCCAAGAAACCTAAGGCAACATTGATAATGCGGCCTACCATTTCTCTTGGATCGCCACCAGCAAGTGCGTTGTTCAAACCATTGTTAACGGCATTGATGCCGAAATCAGCTTGAGCATTAGCTTGTAATGCGAAAACCGGTAGAACTAGCAAGGAAACGATAGCTAGTGAAATTAAGTGTTTGGAAATTTTATTCATATTTTCACCCCCTTTCTTAAATGTTAATAATTTTATTTTACATCTCTAATTTTAGCATATTCTTTTTAACAAGACAAATAAAAATGGCTATGATAAAATAAATAAAGTTAATACCGAAATAAGCAATTTTATGCTAAAAAGAGGAGAAAAAAGTAAATTTGTCGGTTTTTTCTGGATTTTATTCTATTTTTTGGTTTTTTTGATAGTTATTCGCGCCGGATTTTCTTATCTTGACCCCGATTTTGGCTGGCATTTGAAAGTTGGTCAGGAGATTGCTCTGACCGGACAAGTCCCCAATGCCAACCTTTATAACTACACTTATACTGGAGATTGGGTTGATCATGAATGGTTGAGTAACCTAGCCCTTTATCATTTATATGATTTTGCCGGCTATGAGGCGCTAGTGATTCTTTTCGCGTTAGTTATTATTGCGACTTTAATTTTATTGAATATTTTTGTAAGCCGACACAGCAAATACCAGATTCCTATTTGGTTAAGCGCTTCTTTGCAATTATTGGGCATTTTAGCGGCGTTACCTCACTTCGGTGTTCGCTTGCAGGAATTGGCTTTGCCACTTACTTTATTAGTTCTAATAATTCTTAATCATTATGAGCGTCGGCGGCAGTGGTCGTTTTTATTATTTTTAGCACCTTTGTTTTGGCTCTGGGCCAGTTTGCACGCCAGTTTTTTAATTGGCTTATTTTTAATAGCCGCGTTTATTGCTATTAAAATTGGCGAGCGTTTAGTTTATCAAAGAAAATTTTGGTCGTTCATTGATAACAACAAATTAATGGCTTGGAAGGAGATTGGGTTTTTAGGTTTAGGTTTTTTGATTTCGCTAATAGCCACTTTTATTACTCCTTATAAATTAGGCTTATATAAATTTTTAGTAGGCTATAAAAATAATGCTTATTTATCACTGATTCAAGAATGGCTGCCGCAATATACTTTCCCCCTCCACTATTACCAGTTGATTTATTTGGCAATTGGCGCGGCCGCAATTTTGTTTTATATTTATTATCGACTTAAAGCCAAGCGCGGCTTAGAAGTTTGGCCATTTTTTCTAACATTTTTATTTCTGGTGCTTAGTTTTAAATCGCGACGGCATTTCCCCCTGTTTTTAATAGTCACTTTTGCCTTTATTGTTGAAACTTATAGTTATTTTTTCGTGGAGATAAAAATTGCCTACTATAAATGGTTGAGATATCTGTTATTTTTTTGTCTGCTCCTAGTTATTGCCTCTCAACTTATAAATATTAAACCTGTGCCCCAGCCGTTTACCGGTTTTTGCGATGACTATCCTTGCGCGGCCACTCAATTTTTAAAAGCCAATCCTCAATATATGGCTGGTCATGTTTTTAACGAATACGGTTGGGGCGGATTTTTGATTTCGGAACTGCCGGAAACTAAAATATTTATTGATGGCCGTTTGCCGCAAGTCGCTTTTGCAAATTGGACTTTTATCGAGGAGTATAATAGTTTCTTTCATGGTGATGAATCACCGCAAATTAAATTAGATAAATATAATATTGAGACAATTTTGATTAAGGCTGTTGATAAACCGACGACTGTTAAAAAGTGGGAGAAATTTTTCTTTGTTATCCGTGATGAAGATTTAATCACTGAAAATAAATTACGCGAATATTTAGAGCAAGCAACTGATTGGAAATTAATTTATAATGATGGTATCGCGAAAATTTATCTTCGCCGCGAGTAACTAGTAGTCATATATGAAAGTTGACCTTTGTTTGCCAATTAGGAATGAAGCCCCAGTTTTAGAGATTAACATTCTCAAGCTTTTTAGGCACTTAGAAAGCTTAAAGACTAATTATGAGTGGCGAATTATCGGTGCCGTTAACGGTTCTAGTGATAATTCGGTTGCTATTTTAAAAAAATTAAAGCTTCAGTTTCCTGAACAAATAGATTATTTAGAAATCAGCGCCGCTGGTAAAGGGCGGGCACTTAAAGCTTGCTGGCGCCAAAGTACGGCGGATATCTTGGCATTTATGGATGCTGATTTAGCAGTTTCTTTAACGGGCACGAGCCAACTAATTAATCCTTTAATCGAAGATAGGGCTGATTTAGTTATTGGTTCGCGATTCGTTGAGGGCGCTTCGGCTCAGCGTTCCTGGCAGCGCGGCCTAATTTCTAAAAGTTATGCGCTTTTTTCACAAGTAGTTCTTGGGCACGATAAAAGTGATTTGCAGTGCGGCTTTAAAGCAATTAACAAGGCAACCTTTAAAAAAATCGACCGGTTTTTACAAGATGATTTATGGTTTTTAGATACCGAACTGGTAGTTTTATCAGGTTTGGTGGGCGCGCGTATTTTAGAAATTCCCGTTTCCTGGCAGGAAAATCGAATCGGAAAAAGTAAAAGCAATATTAATGTTTTAAAAGATAGTTGGTCCTTTATTTTAAAGATTTTGGTTTTTAAAAAACAAATTTCTAAGATTAAAAAATGTCTCGGTAATGTTTAAGGCGCGCGGAATTTTTCTGGCGGTCAATAATTATTAGAATCAAATCAAAGTGGATTAAATTAAAATTTATTCGGTTAAGCGCGGCGTAGCGGTTAGCCGCTTTTTTTAAATTAGCCATTTGTGCTTTGCTGATTAAGGTTTCCGAGCCAGCTAGTTGTTGGTAGCTTCGAGTTTTAATCTCCAATAAAAAAATTTGTCCGTTTTTTGCGGCCACAATATCCAATTCCAGACGACCTAAGTGATAATTGCGTTCTAAAATTTGATAATCCCTGCTTGTTAAATAGTTACAGGCCAAGTCTTCGCCAAGATGGCCGACAGTGAGCTGGTTCATAGATAAAAAATAAAGCCTCTTTTAAAGAGGCTTTATGGATTTTTATATTAGTTTCCGAGGTTATTATTAGGGAAGATATTTTTTTAATTCTTGAGCTGCCTCCAACTCTTTTTTCCTTTTGGGAATGGCGCGCAGACTCTTAATAATAAATAGTTTCCAAATTATTATTTCTAAAATCCAAAATCCCAGCCACATTCGAGATGCGAAAAAAGGCACGTTCTCATAATTAAAGAAAAGAATAATCAAACCGATAATAAAATTAATGGCCGATAAATTGTACATTTTCTTCAGTGCTCCGCGATATAGGCCGCCGCGTTTTTTTAAAATAGCCGTTATGACCGCGGCAATTAATAGCAAGACAATAATCGCAATTAATACTTTAAAAGCGAGGGCGGTTAATGGTTCCGGGTTAACAGTGAACCAATACTTCCAGGTAAACAGGTTTTTCATAGTTATAGTTTAATTAGTAATAATCCGTAATGATAAGGGCCGGCCGTAAATTCCTCTTGAATATCAAAGCCTAATTTTTTGGCGGCTATTTTTAACGATTCCAACTTTAATCTTTTCTCCGGTTTTGGTCCCAGCGGGGAATCAGCGCCGTTCCATTCCACAATCATCAAGCGTCCGCTGCGCTTTAACATTCGATAAGCTTCTCTAATAATCTCTGCTCTTTTATCCGATTGGTGTAAAACATTGATTAATAAAGCACCATCCAGGCTCTCGGTTTCTATCTTGGTAGCTTTAAAAATTTCCAAATTACTCCAAACCGGAATAATTTGGGGCAAATTCTCTTTAGCGGCCCGGTCCTTAATTTCGGTTAGAGTAGATTTTAAAATATCGACGGCGTAAACTTTACCGGAACGCCCGACTAAGCGCGCTAGCGGAAAAGTAAAGAAGCCAAAATTACCACATCCGAGCTCAGCGACTTTTTGGCGTTCCCCTATGGATATTTTATTCAAAATTGCCGTAATGTCAAATAGGGCTGTTTTTTTAATCTCTAACATAAACTTTTTATAACTATTCTACTAATATTTGTCTAAGGATAATATTTTCTTGGCTATACTTCTTTTTAGCACTAATCGTTAAAGTATTGACGCCTTTTTTGAGGTTCACTGTTTGGGAGAAAGTGCCGCCGTTATTATTAAGAATTAATTCACCATTAATTCGCACTTCGGCCTCTTTCTCGGTTTCACCCGCTACCAGGATTGAAGTTTCCTTAATCATCAAATTTTTTTCTGGCTGGTTAAGCGTTAAATCTGGGGGTAGGACTATTTTTTTAAAATAAAATATCAAATATAGAAAGCAAATTAGAACCGCCAGTCCGAGCAATAAATTTCTAATAATTTTAGGAAAAATTAAGAATTTATTCCTTTTTAATATTTTTTGGGAAAAGGGATTAGTTTCTGTCTGGTCATCAATCGTTTCTTGCAAAAATTTAGCCACCAAGTTTTTATCGGCTCCTAAAAAAGCAGCATATTTTTTAAGGAAGTTTTTGCCGTATAATCCAGCCGGAAGTAGGTTAAAATTTTCTTCCTCCATGGCCAGCAAATATTCTCTCCTAATGCCCAGTTTCTGCGCCACTTCATCCGCTCCTAAATTTTTAAAGGTTCGGAGTCGTCTCAGCTCCTCGCCGATACTGTCTTCGGAAATCAGTTTTTTGGGAGTAAAATAAACCATTAAATTAAGGAAGATAGCTGTTCGCTTGTTTGGGTGCTCAAGGTTCCGTTGAAGGTTTTAGTAGCACCGATAGCCTGAGTAACAAATCTAATTATTAACCAGCTAGAGAAGACAATTATTAAACCGATAATCGCCGCCACAATTATTTTTTTTGCTTGGCCGACTTTGTCACTGGAGCCGGAAGAAATCAAAAACATAAAACCGCCATAGATAAACATTATCAGCGATAAAGAACCAACAATACCAAGTATCCATTGGGATGCCAGAACAGCTAGCCTGATAAAATCGTCAAGAGTGTAGTCGCCGCAATAAGTCGCTGTTCCGTCGCAAGAAGCCGTGCCACTAGCGTTTGGAACTAAACCGGCGGCGCTGGCTAACTGAATGCCGCTAGTGAAAACTAGAGTAAGAATTAAAGTTACAAGAATTTTCTTAAGCATATAAATTACTGGTTAATAGTTTGTTGAACCTTAGAAGCGGCGATGTTAATAACGCTTTGAATTTTATCATTGGTGTTGTTGACAACAGCATCAATCATTTCTTTTATCGCATCTTCGGCCGCTTGAACATTACTGCCACGATACCAGCTTTTGGCGGTTAAAACTTGATCGGCAAAAACGCCAATTTCATCGTCAATTCTTTGGCTGGCTATTAATGACCGCAGCGCGGTTGGTTTTTTGGTAGCCGTCAAATAACTTTTTGCCTGTTCTTCTTTAGTCATAAATTGAATAAAGTCCCAAGCCTCGGTGGTGTATTTACTTTTTTTGGAAACAGTTTCTACCCAATAATTAGCAAAGTTAATGTTAGTCGGTGGGTTGCCTTCAATTTGCGGGAATTTGGCAACTGAGAAATTTAGTTTTGGCGCTCCGGCTTTAATTAGGGCGATGTCGTAAGAATAACCGAACATGATGGCCAGGTTGCCGTTAATAAACATGTTTAAGGAATTATCTAGGCTGCTATTCCAGGAATAGGATTCTTTAGTTGGATTAGCAAAATCAGTATAAAACCGCAAAGCCTCAAGACCGGGATTATAGCCGGTATCTTTAGCAAACTCGGGAACGACATTGAAGACTACTTGGTTGTCATCATTTATCATGGTTGCGCCGTTTTGCATCATTAAGACGGCCAGAATATCGCTGAAGCGATCAATGTTGGCGCTGCCACCCATGGCAATTCCTGATTGGATTAAACCCTTTTTAGCATCTTGTTTGGTAAGTTTTTTAACGGTTTGTAAAAATTCGCGATTCCAGTATAAAGGTGCTTCGCTAATTCCGGCGTTATTTAACAAATCTTTGTTATAAAACATTGCTAAAGTATCAACCGATAAGGGAAGGCCATAAACTTTGTTATCGCTTAAAATTACGTCTTTACCAACGACGTCGACAAAATTATCTCTGATTTCTTTGAGTGTTAAGCTGCGAGAGGTTCTAAGTTCAGGAACTATCTCAGTTTTTACTGTCCCCTTGGTAACCATATAGGCGATGGTAATTGATTCCGGCATGGGAGCAATTTTTGATTGATATTTTCTGACCCAAGTATTTTGGATGGAGAATATGTCCGGACCGCGGTCTTCAGCCAGCGCATTAATAAGTTCATTTTCGTATTCCTCATAGCGCAACTTGCGATATTCAATATTAATGAAGGGGTGCAGCAGTTCATAATTGGCAATAATTTCGTCAAAAGCATCTTGGCCGTCATAAACTCGCCAGTAAGTTAAAGTTATTGGCTCGGTAGCGGCGACAGTTTCTTGATTTTGCACTTTACAGCCGAATCCTGCGCTTAACAAAAAAGTCATTAGCAGGGTCAGAATAGTTATTTTTTTGAACATAATTTTAGCTAATTTATCTGACCTTATTATAGCAAAAAATAACTTATTATTCAAAGTTGCGTTCGGTATTGCAAGGCTTCCGCCAAATGACATTCCGCGACTAATTCGCTGTCGTCTAAATCCGCGATAGTGCGAGCAATTTTTAAAATTTTAAAGTAGGCGCGATTAGAGAAATTAAGATTTTTAGCAGCTGTTTTTAATAGCTCTAAAGCGGAATTAGTAAATTGGCAAAGATTTCTTATTTGTCCGGAAGGAATAATGGCGTTAAGCGGCGGCGAAAAATTAGTTAATCTGGCTAGTTGACGTTCGCGCGCCTGGTCAATTCGTTTTTGAATTATTGTCAGATTGCCGGTTGAACTACTATTTTCTAACTCCATTGGCGATAGGCTGCTTACTTCAACATATAAATCAATCCTATCCAAAATTGGGCCGGAAATTTTTTGACGGTATTTTTTAATTTTTTCCAAACTGCAAGTACAGTCTTTTTCTTTTAATCCCAGAAAACCGCAGGGGCAAGGGTTCATCGCGGCAATAAGCATAAAACGAGCTGGTAAATCTAGATTTCCTTGAGCGCGGCTAATGATTATTTTGCCGTCCTCTAGCGGTTGGCGCAAACTTTCTAGGGCATAACGCGAGAATTCCGGAAACTCATCCATAAATAGAACGCCTAAATGGGCCAGAGAAATCTCCCCCGGTCGGCATTTTGAACCGCCGCCGATTAAGGCAGAAGCTGAAGCGCTGTGATGAGGAGCGCGAAAGGGACGTCGGGTTATTGGCAGAGAGCAAATTATTTGCTGACCTAAAATATTGGCAGCGGCACTGTAAATTCTGGATATTTCTAATTTTTCATGGTCATTTAGAGGCGGTAAAATACTGGCCGCCGCTTTAGCTAACATCGTTTTACCGCTTCCAGGAGGGCCGCTAAGCAAAATATTATGTCCGCCAGCAACGGCAATTTCTAAAGCCCGCTTCGCTTTTTCTTGCCCCTTGATATCAGTCAAAGTTACCGAGTTTCCAGTTTCGGTTTCGGGAGGCTGTTGGATAACCGCCTCGATTATTTTTTGGCCACCAAAATGTTTTATTAATTGATTTAAAGTATTTACCGGGAAAATTTTAAGACCTTTGACCAAACTAGCTTCCGTAATATTTTCATTGGGCAAAAAAATTGCTTCTAATCCTTGAGCGCGAGCTTTAATAGCCATTAGCAGCGCTCCTTTTATTTTGCGTACCTCGCCACTTAGCGACAGTTCACCGGCGATTAAGCATTTAGAAAAGTCAAAATTAAATTTATATTTTAAGGTTAGAATGCTGACAGTAATCGGCAAGTCATAAATTGGACCGCTTTTTTTCAAATCCGCTGGCGCTAAGTTAACGGTTATTTTTCTTTTAGGAAATTCCCAACCACTATTTAAGATAGCGCTGCGAACTCTTTCCTTGGCTTCGGAAACGGCTGTGTCCGGCAAGCCAACAATACTTATCTGTCCAAAGTCACCGCCGCCGAGCGTTGCTTCAATTTCTACCAACTCGGCATCCAATCCGATGATTACCGCCGATAATATTTTATTAGCCATGTCGATATTTTTAAAAAAATAAAATCGTCCCGATAAGGACGATTTTAATATAGCGCAAGTTTAATAAAACAGCGTTAAATTTTTTCTAAATTTTTATTATCTTTTTGCAGTTCATCCAGTTTGACACTCAGTAATTTACTGACACCATCGGCCTGCATGGTAACACCGTAGAGGATACTAGCGCGGCGCATGGAGGCACGATTATGAGTAATGACAATAAATTGGGTTTTATCGGATAAATCATCCAGAATTCTCGCTAGACGTTCAGAGTTTGATTCATCTAAAGCGGCATCCACTTCGTCTAAGACGACAAATGGTGACGGATTAGCGCTAATAATGGCACAAATTAAGGCAATGGCCGTTAAAGCACGTTCGCCGCCGGAAAGCATCGTCACTGCTTGGATTTTTTTGCCCGGAGGCGTAGCCTGGATTTCAATACCTGCCAAACCGACCGCATTATATTTCTTCAGGAATTTAATTTTTTTCATTTTTTCTTCCTGCATCCGTTTCATTTCAATTTCGGCCGCTGTTAATCCTTGATCGATACTTTCGGATTTATTGCCGTTATTTTTGGCGTCTTCTTTCTCCAAATCTTCTACCAGAATTTTAGTGATTTTAGCGCTGCCGCCGTTGAAGAGAATTTTAAAATAATCATTAAATTTTTCAGAAATTATTTTGAACTCCTGGTCAAAACGATTTTTAATGTTGCCATCAAGTTCGTAGATTATTTGTTCTAAAGATTTGACCGCTTGATTTAAATCCTCCGTTTGGTTGCTCAAAAAATCATAACGAGTTTTTGTTTCTTCGTATTCTTTTTCGGTTTCCGGATCAATGCCCCCGATTTGTTCTAATTGATTTTTGCTGTTTGCTAAAATCTTTTGCCAATATGATAAATTTTCCGCATTACCCTCAACTGGGTGTGCCTGGATTTCGCCGATAGACAACTCGTCATTTCTAATATTGTTTTCTAAATCCTCCAATTTAGTTTCCTGACGAGTAGATTCAATCTTCAAATTATTTAATTTATCGGCAACAACATTAATTTCTTCTTGCAAAGCTTGAATATTTTTTTGGCACTCAAACATTTGCCCCTTTTCTTTTTCCTTGGCCTGGTTTAAGGTTTCTAACTTGGCATTAATAGTCGCGGCTTCTAATCCAATCTCTTCCAATAGTTTGTTGATAGTCGTTTTTTCTTTTTCAATTTCCGAAGAATCAAATTTTACTTGGCTTTTAGCGATTTTATTATTAACGTCGATTAGTTCTTGGTTACTTTGATTTTTTTTATCGCCCAGAAGTTTAATGCGTTCAATAATTGCTGAATCTTTAAGGCGGCAAAGTTGTAATTGTTCCAAGGTTGCTTGTTTTTTTTCTTGCAAGAGACCGCCTTGATAAGAGGCCTCTAATTTAGCAACTTCTTTTTCAACTTCCGCAAGTTTTTTGGTTAAAATTGTTTTCTCGTTTTCTATTTGGCCGGCATCAAATTTTATTTCCGCCTTTTCTAACTTAGTTTTAATATCAAGTAGCTCTCTTTCAATTTGGGTTTTCTTTTCCGTATTTAAGCGCAAACGTTCGTTGATAGTTGAGAGGCGCAAACGTTCCTCATTTAGGTGTTCGTTAACGGTTTGCCTCTTCTCTGTTAACTCAATAATTGTTTGTTGAATTTTTTGAATACGGAGAGAGTCTTCGTCGCTTTCGCCGGTAAGGGTGGCTTTAATTTTAGTTTTAAAATCTTTTTTGGCTTCCAAAATCAATTTTTTTGCCTCATCTAAATCAGCAATGGAATTAATGCCGTCCAGTTTGCTTAAAAATTCTTCCACGATTTGGCTTATTTTTTCATCTTTGCTGCCGGATTTGGCTGCTGCTCGGATTTTGTCATTAATATTTCTCAGTTCATTATTTAAAGCCGCAAGTTCTTGTTGAATGTTATTTAAATTTTCTTGAAGTTTTTGACTATTTTCTCGATCATTGTCTTGGTTTAATTTTCCGAGCTCGCCTTCAATATTCTTTAGCTCGGAATTCAACTCTTCTTGCTTATTACTTAGCCAGGAAATATCAAATTGTCCTTGCGCTTCCAAATTAGCCTCCAGCACCGCTTCCAATTTAGAAATTTGTTTATTAAAATTGAATTTCTCATTTTCTAAACCATTGATTGTTCTTTTAATCTCCTCGCTATCGGTGATTTCTTTATTTATTTCTTGAAGTTTGGCGAGTAATGATTCTTCCTCTAGTTTAGGACGACTATTTTCCAACGAGTTTATTTCTAGACCGATTTTTTCAATATCAGCGCTTAGTTCGCCGGCTTTGTTATTGAGCCAAGAAACATCAAACTGCCCTTGAGATTCTAATTGGACCTCTAATTCTGCTTGCAACCTTGATAATTTTTTTTGATACTGTCCTTTTTGGTTTTCTAAATCGCGCAATCTTGGCTGGAGCTCGTTAATTTCTCGAAAATTATCCGTGGTTCTGATTTTGTTGAGTTCTTCACCTAATTTTTCCAATTTTTTTTCTTTTTCAATTTTAATTTTTTCTAAATCTAAAAATTGGGAGTTAAAAATATCCAATTTATTATTGATATCTTGCCAGAGAAAACCGTAATAGTTGAATTGGGTTTTTTTAAGTTCGGATTCAATATCGGCGCGGCGTTTTAATTTTTCTACTTGTCGAGTTAAGCTTTTGAGTCGTGGTCGAATTTCTACTAACAGCATATCCACTTGTTGGAGATTTTCGTAACTAGCCTCTAGTTTGCTTAAAGCAGAATCACGTTTAATTTGGAACTGTTTAACGCCGGTCGCTTCATCAAAAAAATCTTTGCGTTCGGCCGCCGTGGAACTTAGAAAATTTTCGACCATTCCTTGCCCAATAACACTATAAGTTTTTTGGCCGAAGTTTGCTTTCGCTAGCAACATTTGAATATCAGATAAGCGAACTCGATTGCCGTTTAATAAATATTCGCCATCGCCATTGCGAAATAGGCGACGGGTAATAACAATCTCTGCGCAGCTTTTAATTATTTGATCCAAGTCGCTTTCTTTTTCAATCGCTTCCGGCTGTTTAGCGGTTTTTTTGGTGGCCTCTTCATTATTTAAAAATAAAGACACCTCAGCTAAACTTAATTGGCTTTTTTGATCAGAGCCGGAAAAAATAACGTCTTCACTTTTTTTTCCTCTCAAGCTTTTGATGCTTTGTTCGCCCAGTGCCCAGCGGATAGCATCGGCAACATTGGATTTTCCAGAACCGTTAGGGCCGACAATCGCAGTTAGGCCGCGTTTTTGGTCGTCCAGCATGCCAGAGAAGATTAATTTATTTTTATTGGCGAATGATTTGAATCCTTGGATTTCCAGTTTTTCTAAATACATAACAAATGGGGATATTCCCGGGTTTTTGGCTCCGGAAAGCTTAATTATTAAAAGCAAAAATGGCCAACGGCCTTAAACTGCTTTTATTATAAGTTAATTTATTGATTTTTGAAAGTTAATCGGTTAAGATAGTTTATATGATAATATCCTTAAGCGGAGCCCATGGTTCCGGAAAAAGCACTATCGCCCAAAAATTGGCGGAAACCCTTAATTGGCCTCGCTATTATATGGGCGGTTTAAGGCGTGAAGCTGCCAAAAAAAGAGGCATGACCTTGGCGGAGTATAATAAATTAGGAGAAAGCGACCCTAGTACCGACCGCGAAGTCGATGATTATCAAAAAAAATTGGGAGAAACTGACGATAATTTCATTATTGAAGGACGAACCTCCTGGTATCTAATTCCTCACTCTTTGAAAATTTATCTTGATGTTTCAGAAGAAGAAGGGAATAAGCGAGTTTTTGGCCATTTACAGCAAAAAAATGAAAGAAATGAGGACAGCAACATTGAGAACTTAGAGGACGTCAAAGAGAGTCTCCGTAAGCGTTTAGCCAGTGACCGGCTAAGATATCAGAAATATTACGGGATTGACGTTAATGATGTCAAAAACTACGATTTTTATCTCGATACCACTAATTTGACACCCGATGAGGTTTTTCAGTCCGTATATGATTATGTTCAGAAAAATCTTGACATATCCAAAAATTAATTATAATATTAGACAAGATTTATAAAATTTAAAAAAGCAAAATAACGAGATTTTAGGTCTCGTTTATATGTTAATCAACTATATGGTTGAAACTAAAATGGAGTTAAAACCGGGACTGACGGTCAGGGTTTATCAAAAAATTAAAGAACTTAATTCTAAGGGTGAAGAAAAAGAAAGAGTTCAATATTTTGAAGGTATGATTATCGCCCGCAAGCATAATAAAGAAATCGGCGCGACGATTACTGTTCGTAAAGTTTCTGATGGTATTGGTGTGGAAAAAATCTTCCCTTTAAATTTACCAACGATTACCAAGATTGAAATCAAAAAAGAAGCTCAGGTTAGACAGGCCAAGCTTTATTATTTGCGCTCCGGTTATAAGAAAAAATTGAAAGAAAAAGTCGTCAAATAAAAATTTTACTGTTCCGCTTTCGGAATAGTTTTTGGGCGAATGGTGAAATTGGTAGACACGCAAGCTTGAGGGGCTTGTGGCCGCAAGGCTGTGGAGGTTCGAGTCCTCTTTCGCCCACTCGTTTGCTGGTAAGTTAGCGGCTTAGCCGCTTGAAGGGCGCATAGCTCAGCTGGTTAGAGCACTTCGTTTACACCGAAGGGGTCCAGGGTTCGAATCCTTGTGCGCCCACTAGACAATCCTCAAGAGGATTGTTTTTTGTTTATTTTTTTGTCGGAATACTTTAATATATAAGTATGGAAAAAATAATTACTCATAGTGCTCAAGAAACTAAAATTCTCGGACAAGCTCTTGGCCAAGTTTGTCGTGGCGGGGAGGTCTTTTATCTTTCCGGTGACTTAGGCGCTGGCAAAACCACTTTTTTACAGGGCTTAGCTAAAGGCTTGGGAACAAATAGCCCGGTTAATAGCCCGACTTTTAATATTTTAAAAATTTATAAGACTAAGAAGGGCTCGGCGGTAAAATCTTTTTGTCATATAGATGCTTATCGTTTAACAAGTGCCAAGGATTTAGAAGCTTTAGGTATCAAAGAGATTTTAGCTGCTCAGGATACGGTAACCGCCATTGAATGGGCCGAAAAAGTTAAATCAGTTTTTCCTAAAAATACCATTAAAATAAAAGCTAAACATATTTCAGATGATGAACGGGAATTTAATATCGTTGATAAGAGGTAGTTGAACAATTAAAATAAAAAAAGAAGAGTCCGGTGTTTGGACTCTTTTTTGTTAGATTTTTTGGGCTTTTTAAGCCCCAATTTTAAAGACTTCAATTTCCGTAATTTGCTTGCTTTTTTGTTGGCAAATTTCACAAATATCGGTTACGAAATAATATTCGCGTAATTTATCTGGATTTTCCAGAGATATATCAAGCGGTTTCTTGAGAGCGATTGACATTCGGATTAGTTTCCGAACATATTTTTTAGAGATCTCTCCACACATGCCGCAATGGCGGCAAAAACAACGAGAAATTGCTTCATGGTGCAAGTACTTCCCACTGTTCGCCTCCGTTACCAGGGCTGTGAAATAATCTTCACTAATTTTTGTTGGCTCCTTTGTGGACCCAAACAACAACTCTTTTACTTCGTGCATTATTCAGTTTTTTTGGTTTGTACTATTATATTTATTTTTTATTTTTTTGATAATTTTCAATCATGGCATTGGTGATTTTTTCAGTTTCTTGGTCAATTACCCATTTTAAAAACTTCGGATCAAACAAATCATTGCCGCGGCTGCCATCCAATCTGTCGCGGTCATCTCTATCTATATAAATTAAAACATCAGATCTGGTTTTGTCCTTGCTGGAATTTTGGGTTAGATCAATAGTAGCCCTGGTTAATTCTTTGCCGGTTTCCTTGTCATAAAGTTTAAAATAACAATCAATGCCGTGGGAGACGTCTAAATGGGTACCGCCGGTAGCGGAAAAGAATTTTAAAATATATTTGTCGCTGACAAAACGATTTTTAACAGCTTGATATAATTCGTGAGCAAAAAACTGTGAAGGATTTTCTGGATTACCAATTTGGCATTTTTCTACTAAAGCCATAGCCTTATCTAAAGGAACAAATTTTTTATTAAAACTTTTTACGTCTTGAAATTCCGCCTGCGCGTCTTCTCTTATTTTTAGAATTTTTTCAAAACGTTCATCATTTCCTAAATTGTCCAGCTTGCATCTCTCGGGGTATAAGGTTGCATAGGCCGTTTCTTTATAATGTTTGACATCAGCCGTTCCCACCATGTCCGCTTCTAATAGGGAACCGGATTTGGAGGCCCTATCTTGAGCTTTTTCCCATCTTTCTAAATTACTCAACATATTTTTTGTCTCTCATTAGACTAACGATTAAAATCAGAACGCCACAACTTATCATTACATCCGCGAGGTTAAAGACGGTGAAATATTTTAATTCCAAATAGTCAATAACATAGCCGTATTGCAGACGGTCTACCATATTACTTATAGCACCAAATAAAATAAATGTCAATAGCAATGATTTCAAACTTAAGCATTTTTCTTTTAATATTAGCTTATATATTACGAATATTAGCCCTAATATTATCACTATGATTGAGATATTTAAAATTGGTCCGCTAAGCGGTAGCGAAAAGGAAATATTATAATTTTTGGTAAAATTAAATAAAAATACCTTTCCTAATAATAATTTTGCTTCAGTTTGCTGGAGAGCAAGAGTTTTTAGGGCTCTATCGCCTATAAAAAACATAGCTATTATTAGGATAATAGCTATGTTTCGGAGTTTATTTTTACAAATAAGTTTATTCATTTTCTTGAAGCTCGGTTTTGCAGGTGATGCAAGCCCCGGCCGTCGGTCTGGCTTGGAGCCGTTTGGCATTAATTGGTTTATGGCAATATTTGCAAATACCATAAGTTCCTTTTTCAATCCTATTTAAAGCTTTATCAATATCTTCCAGGCTTTTTTCTAAAACTTTTTGGGCCATGACGGTTGTTGAAAAATCGCTGATTTCTTGGGCATTTTCATCTGGTTTATCACCATATTCCGGAAATTGAGCGCTACGGCTATCAGCTTCATGAGCATCTTTATGAGAGACATCGCTTAAATCGGTCATAATTTGTTTTTTTTGCGCTAAAAGAGTCGCTTTTATCTCATCGATAACCTTTTTATCAATGGAATTTTCCGTGTTCATATGGTTTATACTTGCGTAAATTATGGTTAAACAAAAGAACTATCAGCTTGTAGTTCTATTTAAATTATAGCTGATATGCCACATTTTCGCAAGCTTTTTTAAGTTGGTAATATTTTGACAAAGAATAATCTTTTTGCTATGCTCTTTTTGTGGCTCGCTAAGTAGCATAGCCATTTTTTGAAGGATAAAAAGAGGAGCGGTAGCTCAGCTGGTTAGAGCGCCTGCCTGTCACGCAGGAGGTCGCGGGTTCGATCCCCGTCCGTTCCGCATTATTAAAAAACAAGGTTTAAAGCCTTGTTTTTTGATTAAAAAAAAGGGCCCTGGAATTTCTCCTCAGGACCCCCGCAGCAGCCGCGCTACGTCGTAATATTATTTGATGGCCGCTATTCGGTCATCGTAAGCTTCGCTTAGATAAGTTCTAGTCATATCCCAATTGTTATCCCACCAACATAATGTTGGAAAAAATTTATTGCCACCGGCATCAGCAAAGATGCTTCCGGCAAAAATAACATTTTTAGTTTTCCAAGCTTCGGGAATAGTTTCGGGATGAGCCATTAAGTAGTTCAAAACGCAAGCATTAAGAGCGGTCTCTCCAATTTTAGCCAACATATTTGCACCAGTTGTTGGTGCTGTTTTGTTTTCAAAGGAAATAGTTTTAATATTCCCGGGAGTTAGCTGATATGTTCCGCCGGGATTTCCTGGAATAAGGGTGTAGCCCTGGGGAACTTCCGGCTTTTCATTACAATCTATATTTTTCGTCTGCGCGAAAGTCAGGCTGGGTAAATATAGCAACCCCATGATCAGTAAAAGAACGATTTTTTTCATGGTGTCTAATTTTGGTTTAAGAACAAATTGTTAATGTTAGTATTTCATAGAATCTTAGGCCTTTATTTAAGTTTTGTCTAGATGTTAGATTTTGGCGAAGATATAAGAACGGTCGCTATTCGCTGTTGACAAACGGAAGAAAAAAATGTAATATAAGCTTTGTGCTAAACATCATTTTTAGCGCAAATAGTTATTAGTTCTTTATAAACAAAGCAAAAAAAACAAAGCAAATGCAAAGGAGAAATTTACCGGCAGTAGTATCGCCGGAAGTGATGGTTTTAGAGCGCCCAATTGCGCGTCCTAAATTGTTCAAGACGATTTGGACAAAGTTTATGAGCGTTAGTTATCAGAAGACAATTAACGCTTTATTACCGGTTATGAGGTTGGTCGATAACAGTGACTTAGCTTTAGTGAAATCTTCCAAAGAAGGTTTTGGTAAAGTTAATCTATCGTTAATTGACGTTTGGAGTGGCCATGGTCCTTTCCCGAGTATTTCCGAGATTAATCGGATAATTGCTCAAAGTGGCAAAGAACGAGCAGGCGTTCCGGAAATGAGTTTGTTTGCTCAAGAAATTGAGAAGAAACCAATTGTAACCCCATCCGGTGATTGTTTAGTCGTCGCCACCAGAGACTCTTTACAGCGAGGAGATGTTAATCAGACTCCAAGCGTCAGCCAGGACGAAGAACACGGTGTTATGCTCGGACTAACCTATGATTGGGTAGTAGAGCGTCATCACGTTTACGTTTTGGTCATTGACAACATTTAAACCATCAGTTTTTAAGCTTCGATTTCAACGCTCAATGTTGAGATCGAAGCTTTTTTATTTTGTTTCTCTTGACAGCCTTACTTTAGTTTGGTAAAGTGAAAATATGAACTGGAAAAATCAAAAAAATCAAAGATTAATTCAAGCATTGCTATCGCTTAAAAACGAAGATGAGGCGCGGCGGTTTTTGCGCGATTTGATGACCGAACCGGAGATTACCGAATTTGGCAAAAGATTGAAAGCTGCTGAAATGCTTATAATTCAAACACCGTATTTAAAAATTGAAAAAGAAACCGGTTTAAGTTCGGCAACGGTCGCTCGGGTCGCCAAGTGGCTTAATGGTTCCGAGGGCGGTTATCGCGCTATAATTAATCGTTTAAACCATCATACCCCTATTCGATTGTGAAGAGGGTTGTTTTGATATTATTATAAAAATATCCCCCTTCATAATCGAAGGGGGTTTTTGTTTGCTTACCTGCAGTAAAATAGCAAATACTGTTCGTTAAAATAATAAAAGATGAAAAACATTTCATTTATCAGTTTTTCGCCGTTTACCAGTGATCCAGAATTAACGGCGCAGTTAGTTGATTGCTATCGTGAAGTTTTTGCTGACAACCCCTGGAATGAATGGCTCAAGTGCTCAGTATGCCAAAAATATTGGGGATTGAAAGATCGCGGTTTTTTAGCGTCTATTAAATTTTGCCATTGCGGGCAGCCGCTGGTAGATTTTTGGCCGAGAACCGAAGTTATTTCTGATTTATATCATGAGATTGTCCCGGAGAGTTCTTGCTGGTTGGCACTAGACGATAAGAAAGTTGTGGGTTTTTGTTGGGGATATCCAATTTTAGCCGGTGTCTTGGAGGATAAATTAGGAATTGTTTTCTGTGACAGCCTAAATATTCCCAGGGATGGCCTCATCGCCTATCAGGATGAAATTGGCGTTCTGATGCCTTATAGAAATCAGCATAATGCCAAGGCGATGTTTCTAAATCGTCAGGAGGATTTCTTGGAACAAAGATTGCGATTTTTTATTGTCCGTACCAGGCGCTATCCGGAGTCGTCGGCTACTTTTTTGTGGTATACCCAAAAATTAGGCTATAAAATTTTAGCCGCTTATCCTGAAGAAGATGGTCGGGTTATTCTGGGGATGGATGTATTTACAGTTCCACTCGGCAATGCTTCATCATCTTAATTTTTACAGCCTCCGCTCTTAGCGCGAGGCTGTTTTTATTAAGATGAAAGCTTCGGCCCCAATCATCTTTCGATTACGCGCGAAAAGAATTGAGCATTTTTGATGAGCAATAATTTTTTCTGAACCGTCCAAGCCAATTGTTTGGCCAGCTTCAATTATTTCAAAATCTCGAAACTCCCTTGTTAATTGGAATTTTTTAGTTTTTGTGCGATACAAAGAAGATATTTTATAAAGCTGCTTATTAGTGGAAGCCGTTTTGTTTGGCAGATGATTTAAGGCTTTTAAAAAAGCCATGATTCCGGCTTCAGCAATTTTGGTGGCGCCCATGGCGCCCGCATAACCGCATTCTAAACAAATACCCTTTTTACCAAGACGATTCATAAAATAATCAGTCCCTCCTGGTTCAAATTTATCAAAGCCGGAAATAATAATATTAGCTGGTAAATAGGTCGCTAGTTTATATGATTTTGGTTCACAGATAATGAACGGTTGACTGCCACGGGTTTGGCTAGCATGGATGTCTAAGAGCGCTGTTGCTTTTCTAAGACATTTTTTTATTAGTAACGCGCGTTGGTATTCGTAGCTGGTTTTTTCTTGTTTGCTTAGGGTCCGCGCATTTTTGAATAGTCTATTTAAATCATAGTCAATAAACCTTTTTTTATTTCTAAGAGCCAGAGGATTACCATAAATAAAAAATATCCTCCCTTTTTCAATTTTGAGTTTAGGTAAGATTTTCTGGAAAGCCTTTGGCCCACAGTCTTCATTGCCATGTATGCCGGCAATAATAATACTGGTCGGGCCCTTTTGCTTTCCCTTGATTTCGACTATTTCTTCTAACATTTTATTGGCTTGGTGCCCCCAAAGGGAATTGAACCCCTATTTTAAGCTCCGGAAGCTCACGTCCTATCCGTTGAACGATGGAGGCTATAAGCTTTATTTATTTTTACTCTTTGTAATAACTTTGGTCAAGAAATGGTGATTATCGGCAAAAGAAGAATAATTAACGCTTAATTCTTCACCCGTTTTTATTTTTCTAGTGGAAACATAGTCGAAATTACGATTGCAGCGGACATTAGGAGTTTTAGCATTATGATTTAGAAACCAACCAATAGAAATATTATTAAAATCATCCGGCGCACCATATTTATCGCCCTCTAGTATGCAAAAATCTTCGTACAGCCTGCGTAGCGCCGGTTCTAATTTATCAACTTTGTTTTTGCTGAACCAGATTAGCTTGCTAGTTTCTCCTGCGAATATTTTTTTGTTGTTAGGAATATCGCGAATCGCAAAAACGCCGATTCCTTGAATTTTAGAAATACCGAGTCTGGTGTAGGCATTATCGTGAGGAGTTTTTTTTAGTTTTTTCATAACAAATCAATTATGGCTAGCGCCGTTTCTTCTGGGTTTAAGTCGGAATTATCAATAATTTGAGCAAAATCAGGCGCATTAATGCCGATAGAGTAGTGATATTCTATCCTTTCTTTTTCTTGCTCGTTTAATTCGCGATTACCACGGTTGCTAAGAGCAACTGACTTAGAGGGGTTGAGAGCAAAAAAATAAACATCTTTAATATCGTTTAAATTATTTATTAAAAAGTCGTGATTATTTTGTGATAGCGGATAGGGGATTATACAGTTTAGTCCGCGGGCGTTAAAATTTTTAATTAAAGAAACAGTATTTTCTAAATTTAATGGAATAGCTTCTTTGAGCGGCATAAAGTTAATAAATTCTCGTAAACTATCCGCCTCAATAACAGCCGAATTTTTTATTTTTTCGGCTAATATTTTGGCGATTGTGCTTTTTCCAGAATTAATTGAGCCACTGATAAAAATAATCATAACTATAAAACTTTAGCGTACATGAAGGCGTCATGCATTCGCCCCTCACGATCTTTGATAACTTTTTTTAAACGCCCTTCTTTTTTATAACCATTTTTAATGGCTACTTTTTCGCTGGCCTTGTTTTCCGGACGCATTAAAATTTCAATGCGACTAAGCCCTAGCTTATTGAAGCCTTCTTGTTCCATTAATTTTACGGCCGCTGTAGTTAGGCCGCGTCCCCAATATTTTTCATCTAGGAAATAGCCCAACTCACCAATGTAGGGGCGAGTGCGATTAATGCGGACGCCACCGCCACCAACAATTTTATTTTTATACAAAAAGGTATAATTGTAAGATTCATTATTTTTACGGCG
>Ga0172379_10001791_pt1 | contig 40997 bp, 38 predicted proteins | sample GrowelOW334metaG_FD_119756 | JGI IMG/M metagenome (GOLD analysis project Ga0172379, IMG submission 119756) | Groundwater microbial communities from an aquifer near a municipal landfill in Southern Ontario, Canada - Groundwater well OW334 metaG | ecosystem: Environmental > Aquatic > Deep... | reverse complement strand
GATTAAAACGAGCTATCAAACAATGGAATAATAATTACAATAATTTAGAACATTGCGCCCTGGACGGACTAACGCCAAATGAGGCCTTAGTTGGGGTGCAAAATGTGTGTGCCTAAAACATTGCTTTAATTTTTTGGCTTAGGTTAAATAAAAACCACTATAAAAGTGGTCTAATTTTAATAAAAATAGCCAAAACAATCTTATTTGACCGTTTGCACTAGCGCCAAGAGGTTATCGCCGTCCTGCAATTTATTGCGTCTCTCGTGGCCACAAAGCTGACAACGTTGCACAACATAATACTGTTTAACGCTTCCTTCAAAGGCTACCGGTTCCATCATGCCACCGCATTTCTCGGCCCTATCTCCGGGATTAACGTCCACATGCTGACTCCATAGACAATGCGGGCAGTGATTAGTAAAACCATTACCCTTAACTTTTTGTCCGCAGTGGGCGCAAACAAAATCTTCAATTGTCCTAGTAAATTTCGGCATATTTTTTATTGTAAACCAAGGTTTTATTTTTAGCAAATATAAAAAATATCCGCATTATCGGAGCATTGCTTTGTTTTTCTACAAGTAGCTACTACTGTCATGCCACACATTAATTATTAATGCTTCCTGGCCAAGCCTTAGCCGAACCAGCTGGCACTCCGCCAGTAGAGTTACCTAGACAGTAACTCAAAGTGTAGCTAGCACCACCTTGCGTTTGCGTATAAGTATATTCACCATTTAGTCGGGCAAGAACCATCACTAGGAGTAGGCATAGATGGTACCTTAGTTAAGTAAGTTTTAGCACCATCACTACTAATTAAAGGTCGGCCAACAGAAAAAGAACCATTACCAGTGCCAGTATCAGTTGGGTATTTATCTTCATTGCTAAAAAACATCTCAAAGGCTGTTTGCATCTGTCTAACCTCGTTCATGCGTTTAGCATCACGAGCCTTACTACGTACGCCAGCTAAAGACACCGTCGCTAGGGTCGCCAAAACACCAACAATAACTATAACTACCAGTAATTCAATTAAAGTAAATCCCCTTTGTTTTGCTTTAAAATTCACAAATTTATTTTAATTTGTTTATTTTGTAATTATATCATTAACCAACTAGTGCTCCAAGAGATAAAAATAAAAAACTAGACAAAAAGTCTAGCTTTAGAATGGTGGACATGAGAGGACTCGAACCTCTGACCTCTCCGACCCGCCCGCCATCGCAAGCATGAGCTTGCTCAGGCGTTGCGGGCGGGTGTGAACGGATCTGTGGACGACACAAGACTCGAACTTGTGACCCCTGCAATGTGAATGCAGTGCTCTAACCAACTGAGCTAGTCGTCCTAATATATTAAATCGTCGCAAAGCGACACCAACATTCAAAATTAAAAATTCGAAATTTATCTTTTCCTATCCATGGCTTCATTCGCCAGAGCATCGGCTTCTTTATTAAACTCCCTGCGAACATGAGAAAAGGTAACTTTTTTAAAACCCAAGATCAAGTTATAGATTTTAACAAATAGTGGTGCGAGTTCGGCATTTCTAACTCTATATTCTCTATTTAATTGTTTCACAGCTAATTCGCTATCCAAATAAAAATCAACCATCTCGGCGCCCAATTCCTTGGCCCGTGAAATACCCGCTAAAATTGCTTTATATTCGGCCTGGTTATTAGTAGCTACTCCCAAATATTCAGAAATTTTAGCCACCACTTCACCGGTATCAGTTTTAATAATCACGCCAATACCAGCCGGTCCAGGATTACCCCGCGCCCCACCATCACTATTAATAATTAGTTTTGAGTATTTAGCCATAAAAACAATTTAAACTAGACTGGCTCGCATGTCAATAATTCTCATTTGTACATTTCTAAAACCATTAAAATCATTAAATTCCAAAGTGTAAACTACGTCAATCTTGTCTCCAAGTTTTAGGGCCTGCCATTTAACTGCCTCCCCAAAAGCTAAAGCCCAAAAATTATGAAATTTAAATTTAATATGTTGACTATCTAGTCCCATCATCGTAATCTCTCTTACTGGCACACCGCGACTAACAAAAATCGGCTCCTTATTGCCTTGCCCAAAAGGCGCAAATTTTTTAATTTCTTCTACTAAATTTTTATCAACTTCCGTAATATCTAATTCAGCATCAATTCTTAGGGTTGGGACTAATAAATCATCAGTAATTTCTTCTTGGCCTACGCGACGTAGTTCTTTAGTAAATTTTTCTAAATTAGTCTGGTCTTTAACCGTAAAACCACAAGCAGCTTTATGCCCACCAAATCGTTCCAAATACTGTTTTAAACGCTCAAGCAAAGCCACAATATTATAACCCTCAATGCTACGACCAGAACCTTTAATTTTCCCTTCGCTCAAAGTTACTACAAAGGCAGGACGTGAATATTTCTCACAAATTTTTCCGGCTACCAAACCAATAATACCCTCATGCCAACTTTCGGTTGATTCGCCACGCAAACAAGGCGCCATCACCACCAAAATTTTATCCAAAAGTAATTCTGATTCTACTAATTTTTGTGCGTATTCCACCAAACGTTGGGTTTCTTCTTGACGATGAATATTTTTTTCATTAAGTTCTTCGGCTAATTTATCAGCTTCATCTTGATCAGTTGTGACTAAGATTTCATAAGCCGCATTAGCCCGACCCAGTCGGCCAGCCACATTAAGTCGCGGAGCAATTTGCCAACTAACATTAGTTTCACTGATTTCATTATTAATTTGCGCTACCTTAACTAAGGCATTTATTCCCAGGCGTTCTCGATGATTTAATTCACGAAGTCCTTGACGGACTAAAAATCTATTTTCACCCAAAAGACTAACGCAATCAGCGATTGTGCCAATAGCTACCAAGTCTAAAACTCGTTTAGTTAAGCGCTCTTTAATATTTAAAGACAAACTAGAAGAATCAATTAGAGCGTTGGCTAGTTTAAAGGCTACACCGACGCCGGCTAAAAATTTAAAAGGATAAGTTTCTTGTTCTAAAATTGGATTAATAATAATCGCTTCCGGTAAATCAACGCGACTTTCATCTTGCGTGTGATGATCAGTAATAATCACTGTCAAACCCTGTTCGCGCGCATAAGCTATTTCATCGTAGCTTCTAATACCATTATCTACAGTAATGAGTAGAGAACACCCGGCCTTAGCAATGTCTTTAATTAAACGCTTGTTAAGACCATAGCCTTCTGATAAACGATTAGGAATCCAAACCTGAACCTTAGCTTTTAGAGTGGTTAAAGTTTCCCAAAGTACAGCTGAAGAAGTGACCCCATCAGCATCATAATCACCGACAATGGCAATTAATTTTTGTTCTTTAATTTGTTCTATAATTAATTCTACGGCCTGACGCATGTGACGAAAAGCGAAAGGAGAATGCCAGCTGACCTCATTGTCGCTAGCCAAAAAACTTCTAGCTTCCGTCGGACTTAAGCCACGGTTAGCTAAAAGCTGGGCAAGTATTGGCTTAAGAGGAGCATAAGCCGTTAATGCTTCGGTATTAATTGGAGGGGCAACAACCCATTTTTTTTCCATACTATAATAAAGCCAAACCGAAGCTCCAACCAATCATACCAATAATCACAATAAGACTAATAATAGCCCAAAGTAATTGGATAATTTTTTTCTTTTTAAATTTAAATTTCATAGAATATAGAACAAAAATAAATATTGTAAAGTGTGAATAATCCGAACGCTACAAAAGGTTATCCGAATACTACAAAAGCTACAAACAAACGTTCACACCCCAACCTGTCAGTCGCCCTCCTTAAAGACAGGAATTAATTTCGTAGCTTTCGTAATATTCGGATGTTAATTCGTAGTTTCGGATTAATTGTTATCTCTTTAATAACTTAATGAACGTATCAGGAGGAATTTCTACGCTACCCTTACCCTGCGCCATCATCTTCTTTTTACCTTTTTTCTGTTTAGCTAGTAACTTCATTTTTCGACTAACATCTCCACCGTAAAGCTTAGCAGTCACATCTTTACGCATAGCAGAGATTCTTTCTGAGGCGATAATCTTGCCACCAATCATTGCTTGTAACTTTATCACAAACATCTGTTTGGGCAAACTGTCTTTTAATTTATTAACCACCTCTTTGCCTCGCGTAAAAGCTTCATCACGATAAACAATCATAGCTAAGGCCTCTACTGCTTCTTCAGCTACCATAATATCCATTTTCACGACATCGGCTTCTCGATAACCAAAAAATTCATAGTTAATAGAGGCGTAGCCAGAACTAATACTTTTAATTTTGTCATAAAAATCCGTCAGCACACTGGCCATCGGTAATTCATAATGCAAAATCGCTCTATTGTCATCGATATATTCGGTGTTTTTATAAATCCCGTGTTTTTCTTGAACCATACCCATAATCGGGCCGATATAATCTTTGGGAGTGATAACGTCCAAGTTAACCCAAGGTTCTTCGATTTTACCAATCACGCCTGGGTCAGGAAATTTTTGCGCGCTCCTAATAATTTGCGCTTCATTTGATTCTCGCTTATAAACTTTATAGGCCACACTAGGAATAGTGACAATTAAATCCAAATTGTATTCACGCCTAAGTCTTTCTTGAAAAATTTCTAAGTGCAAGAGTCCCAAAAAACCACAACGAAAACCCAAGCCAAGGGCTTGAGACATTTCTGGCTCATACATAAGGGCCGCATCGTTTAGTTTTAATTTAGATACAGCTTCACGTAGTTCTTCAAACTCATTGCCTTCACGAGGAAAAATACCGGCAAAAACCATCGGTCTAACCTCACTATAACCCTTAAGTGGCTCTAATTTTTTGTCTTCAGAGTGCCAAATGGCTACCGTATCACCCACGCGACACTCGCTGACATCTCTAAAGCCGGTAACCACATAACCAATCTGCCCACTCACTAGAGAGCCAGTAGGAAAATAATCTGGTTTGAATACACCAACATCCAAAGCTTCACTTTTGGCATGAGTCGCTAATAATTTTATCTTATCTCCTTTCTTTATTTGTCCATCCACGACGCGCAAATAAGCAACGACACCCTTATACTCATCATAATTAGAATCAAAAATTAAAGCGCGTAAATCTTTCTCCGTACTACCACTAGGTGCCGGTACTTCTTTAATAACAGCTTGTAAAATATTGGCCACACCCTCACCAGTTTTACCAGAAGCTAAAATAATTTCTTCTTCCTTGCAGCCAAGTAAATTAATAATTTCATTTTTAGTTTTAGATACATCAGCCGCCGGTAAATCAATTTTATTAATCACAGGGATTATGACTAAATCCTGTTCCATGGCTAAATATAAATTCGCCAAAGTTTGCGCTTGAATACCCTGACTAGCATCAACGAGCAACACGGCGCCCTCCACGGCCGCTAAACTTCTAGAAACTTCATAAGAAAAATCCACATGACCCGGAGTGTCAATGAGATTTAATTGATAGCCCTGATAATTCATAGCTACCGGAGTTAGTTTAATAGTAATGCCTCGCTCTCGCTCAATATCCATCCTATCCAACATCTGATTTTTCATTTTACGCGGATCCACGGTGCCGGTTATTTCCAGCATACGGTCGGCCAAGGTAGACTTACCATGGTCAATGTGAGCGATGATGCAAAAATTTCTTATATCATTCATAAATACACCCATTATTTGAAGAAAACGAGACTAAAATCTCGTTTTCTGTTGGTTCTAAAGCAACCCTATTATATTAACTTTTTAGGCTTTAGTCAACCCAGATTAATCTATCCTTGAGGGTTAATTTGGACTCTATTTTCATTATTAAATTTAGCGCCAAGAGCCTTAACCGTAAAATTAATAATCAAATAACTAAAAAAGACAATAATACCACCGATAATCGCTCCACTAATAATTTGTTTACCTAGCCCTACACGGTTATCACTACCAGCCGAAGTCATTAGCATGAAAGCACCAGCTACTAACATCATTAAAATCAAGGCGCCAACAATACATAAAATACACTCATAAATATTAACCGCTACCTGAACCAAATGATTTAAAGAATAGCTATTAACCCTAGGGTCACCAATATCCGGTACAATTTGTTTACAACAATCGCTTAAAGTAATAGCTTCTACTGGTGGCGTTGGAGCTGGGACTGTTGATATTACTGGATCTCTTTTTAAAGGAATCTCTGGCACTTCAACCATACAGGTACTGTTATTAAAAGACGGGCAACGGAACCTGATTAAACGCCACTTTTTACCTTGGTAAGTAAAAACACCGGTAGCACAGTCTAGATTAGTAAAGGTGTTATTATTAATACATTTACCACCAAGCTCTTCACAGTCAGCCTTTCTCATACAACGCGCACCCAAGGCAGCACAATCATTCTCATTTTCCGTGCCACGGCCCACAGCGTTTTCACATTTATGACTTCCTCCCTGAACTCCTGATGAATTAGGGCTGATTATGGAATAAGTAGCATCATCGCCTGCCGCATAATCATAACATTTAAAAGTCTCCGACAAAACCGGAAAAGCATCTAGTTTAAAAGAGCCATAATTGGTCCAAGCCGTATAATCACGATTCCACTTTGCATTAGGATCTTTACAGGCATAGGATTTAGCACTTGCCTGCTCGGTTAAATTAACAAAAATCAAACTACTTAAAATTATTAAACTGAAATAAAAAAACAATTTTTTCATATTTTTTTCTTTCCCTTATTTTATCACGTCTTTAGAGCCTAAACAACTTAATCGCGTTCGCTGAAGTAATAGAGGCAATTTTTGCTTCGCTCACTCCGCGAATTTCTGCCAATCTTTTGGCCACATAATTAACGAGTAAGGGTTCATTGCGTTTGCCACGATATGGCTCTGGGGTCATAAAAGGTGCATCAGTTTCCACGAGCAGGCGATCATCTGGCATCTTACGAATAAGACTATCCCAATTTTTACTAAAAGTAATTAGCCCGGTAAAAGAAACTGCCAGACCTAAATTAAAATAATGCCAAGCCAAATTTTCATCTCCAGAAAAACAATGCAAAACCCCCCATGGCCTATCTAATGGCAAAATTCGACGATATTTATTTTTAAAATCAGTGAGTAGTGCCAACATGTCATCATGTGCCTGACGACAATGAATCATCACTGGTAAATTAAGTTGCAAAGCAAACTCAAGTTGTTGCCACAAAACCTCTTTTTGTTTAGTTTTGACTTCTTCCCAATTACTTTTAGTGGCATCTGGACGAAAATAATCCAGACCAATTTCTCCGACCGCCACAACCCGAGGAAATTTAGCTAATTGCTGATAAATATCGACATTAAACTCTTCACCCTCAAAATAAGATTTATTTTCATCTTCCTGCTCCACTCGATCTTCTAGGGATTCTGGGTGTAAACCCACGGCCACATAAACTCCACTCTGATAGCGGTTGGCAATTTCTAAAGCACGCTTAGAGGTCTTGTAATCAGTTCCTACAATAATCATCTCTACCCCATCACCTAAGGCCCGACGAATTACTTCGTCGCAATCATCCTTATAATAAGGCAAATTAAGATGGCAATGAGTATCAATCAGTTTCATAGAAAGAGATAATAATAAAAAATGGAATGTATTTTTGGGACCTTAATCTGGCAACCACCAAATTTCCAATTTCCAATTTTCAATTTCCAATTTAGGTATCCGCCCAGGGCGGATGAATAATAATATTTAATAAATTAAATCTGTAAGCGGAGCGAACTCGATAGCTTTTCGCTTTTACCTGCCTAGATGACTGATTTTAATTGTTTAAGAAGCTCCGGTAAGAGTGGTTTTAAGACGTTAGCAAACTGAATTAAAAATGGCGCCAATTGAGACTTAGCTAGCAGTGAACCGACCATATTTTCTATAACTGAGTAACGCCCTATAACAAAAATCATTAAACCTAAAACTAGTCCTCCCTCAATAAACCCTAACACAGCGCCACCTAGACGATTAATAGTTTTTAAAAACGGGACAATCGATACAAAATGAAAAGCTCGATCAAGTAAGGCAAAGAGTAAACAAACAATTCGATCAACAACAATAAAGCAAACGATAAAACTAACTGACTTACCCCAATCTTCATGACCAAAAGCCAAAGATTTTGCCCAGCCATAGACCAATAGATATAAACGTCCGGCCGCCCAAGATCCAACAACAACTCCGGCCAAAGAGCCGACGGTTTTAATAAGCCCAAAAAACAGACCGTAAAAAACGAATCCGGCCATAAATAAAAGCAAAACTAAATCTAACCAATTAGCGCTAATCCATCCCATATTTTTATTATTTAAGTTTCTTTTGTTGTTCTTCTATCCAACTGCTGGTTAAGGCGATATAGTCAATCCAAGTTGGCGCCTGACAAGCTAGTCTTGTTTCGCATTCTGAGGTCAAACATTTAATTTTCTTAGGATAACACCAGCCAGGACAAACATCTCCTCGCGCGGTCATACAACGAAGCATGTTACCCAAAACAAATAAACCAAAAACAACAACAACTATTAATAAAAAATAGATAAATCCCTTCATGTTGTTAAATTATTTTTAAAAGTTTGTTTTTAATCTAAACGTGGAAATAAGGACTCACCCTTAACAATATTAACTTGATTAAATTGCGCTTGAAGTTTTTCGGCCGTCTGCGGTAATAGCGGGGTAAGTAGTTTAGCTACTTGTCTTAAAGTTTTAACAATTGGAATTAAAGATTTGGCAATATCAGCACTCTCGGTCATTTTCCAGGGTTGCTCATTGCTTAATTTGGCATCCGCTTCACGCAAAACCTCCCAGAGCACATTAAGTGCTTCGTTAAATAAAAATTTGTTCATTTTTAGAGTAAAATCTTCGTTTAACTTCTGATCAGTTTCATTGTCTAGCTCAATACTAATATTATTTTTAGCTAGTAGTGTAGAAACTCTAGAGGCTAAATTACCTAAGCCATTAGCCAAATCACCCATATATCTAGCACGAAACTTATCAGCGCTAAAGTCACTATCTTCAAAAGGATTCATTTCTGCTAATAAATAATAACGCACAGCATCAGTTCCATATTCTTTGACTAAAACCAGAGGATCAACCACATTACCCAAGCTTTTGCTCATCTTCACTCCATCCACGCCTATAAAACCATTTACTAACACTTGAGTAGAATTAGCCACGCCGACCGACATCAACATTGCCTGCCACATCGCTGACTGCTGGCGTAAATTATCCTTACCGCAAATCTGTACACCTGGCCAAAATTTTTTAAAGTTATCACCATCTGGCCAACCTAAACAAGATATATAATTGATCAAAGCATCAAACCACACATACATAACCTGTTCATTGTCATCGGGCACGGCTACGCCCCAAGGCATCTTAGTTTTAAGCCGAGAAATAGAAAAATCTTCCAAACCGTGTTTAGTAAAACTTTTTATTTCATTAAATCTTCGACCGGGCAAAACAAAATCCTGCTGTTCCTCGTAAAATTTTAATAGGGGCTCTTGATATTTAGAAAATTTAAAAAAATAATTTTCTTCATCAATTAATTCTAATTCTTGATTGGGGTGCAAAGGACAATGGCCGTTGACCAATTCTGATTCAGTTTTTTCTAACTCGCAACCAACGCAATATTTTATCTTATAAGCTTTTTTATAAATATCACCATTAGCCAATGAGCGACGCCAAAATTCTTGAGCCGCCTCAATGTGCATTTTGTCGGTCGTGCGAATAAAATTGTTATAACTTAAGTTCAAGGCCTCTTTTAATAAACCGAACTTAGCAGCCATAGTATCACAATAAACTTGTGGCTCAAGACCAAGCTCTTTGGCTTTAGTGTAAATCTTGGTACCATGTTCATCTACTCCAGTATTAAAAAACACCTCGTCGCCTAGCTCACGGTGCCAACGAGCAATAACATCAGCTTTGACGATTTCTAAACCAAAACCAATATGAGGCTCAGCGTTAACATAGGGTAGGGTTGTAGTTATATAAAAATATTTCATAAAAATTAAATAATGCGAATGACGCGAATTAAAGCACGAATACCTCGAATTCCTCAAACACGACAAGAATTATTTGAGGCATTCGCATAATAATTCGAGGATTAGTATTATATTTTACCAATTAATTAATATTTTCTCGTCTTTCGCGAATATATTTCGTCCATTCTTCGGCTACGGCTACAAAGACTTTAAAGGGCGCTTCGATGATAAAATCTAAAACAAAGACAAAGATATTAATGCTGGCGAATTTACCTGACAGCCATTTACCCGTAGAAATAACCGGAATATAAAAGAAACTCCACAAAAAAGTAAAAATATTCTCTTTTGGCGCTACCACTACTAAAGATTTTACACCTCGCTTAATGCGAATTGCGAAAAATCCTGCAAAGGTAAGAAAAAATAAAAAGATAATAATACTTACCCAACTAAAATGAATTTTCTGCAAAAACCACACCACCAAACCAAAAGTTAAAACAAAAGTAGCCGTATAAATAATAGTAAAAACAATATTAATAGCTAGTCCTCGGCGAGCTGGTTGACGCAAGACAATGGCTTGTTTACGAACCTTTTCCTCAAACATAATTTCATCAATACCTTTAACGATTTTTTCCGTATTGGCCTCTGATGGCAGTTTAGTTAAAGCCACAGCAAAAAACAATAAAACGGCCGGAAAACTAATATTTAGGGCTAAAGAAAAATTATTAACTTGCTCGCCAAAAAACTTAATGGCTGGTACTTCTAGCAAAACGACAAAAACTGACTTAGTTAAAAAAATATAAATAATACTGCGAACCGCACTACGCCATAATTTAGATTTAGCTTGGTTATAACGCTTCTCGCAAGCCGTTTTAATCTTACGAGGAAAAGATTTGGGGTCATCCACAATATCATTGTAAACTCCTTCAGGATTCTCCTCTAAAACATCTTTTAAAATCATAAAATAAACCGTGTACTGTTCGGCGATTCTAGTAATTTGTGGTTTTAAAGGATGATTAAGCTGACTAGCCGTAGCTAAAAACAAATCGCTTAGATTGTCGGCAATATGAGTAACCAAAGCCTCGTCGGCCTTGCCCCAGCCAGGATAATAATAACGTAACAAAACATAAGACAAAACATCATTATCATTAAGACCCAAAAAAGTACGAGAAATACTTAAATATAATTGAATAGGTAAGTCTTCATCAAATGGTAAATCAGAGGGCAAGTTAACACTACGACTAAGCACCGTAAACATTTCATCAACAAAGGCATCTTGGTCATTATTCTGACTTAAATTTTCTTCAATTTCACTGGCCGCCATACCCAAAATCCAATTAGTTATTTGGGTGCGAGCCTTAGTTTCATCTTGCAAACGCTTAAATTTCTTATTAGCAAAAGCTTTTTCTGCCACGATTTTACTAATAGCTCTTTTTCTGAGAAAAATATAACGTTCTAAAATTCCGGCAAATTCTTCAATTTTAATTTCCGGCAAAGTATTATTAACCAGATAACCGGCGCGAATCAATTCTATTAAAAGACTCTGCGCCAACTTAAAAGAGTCAGACTCTTGGTGGCCAGTAATACCGCCCTCAATCAACATTAAACGTTTTAAAATTCTAACAATTGCCACTTTACGCAACAAAAACTCTTCACGATAGTCAACTGAGTTACGTATTTTTTCATAATAAAAAGCCATCTTAGAAATTAATTCTGAGACGCCTATTTTAGCGACATCGTCATTATCAAAAGATCCTTTATGTTTAGTCTGATAAAGAGTCTTCAGTAAGCGTTTAGCCCCAGGTGTTAAAGTTAGGGGTTTAACCGCATCACCCTGCATTTTAGCAAAAACCGGACTTGGCATAATGTTTAATTATTACATTATTGGCTTCTATTTACTTATATTTTAACACTTATTTTAGCTTTTGGTCAAACAAAATTTTAGTTTTATTAATCTTCAAACTATTCTATTCGCCACCTGTCATCGTCGTTTATTAAGCGCCCTTTTAGTTGAAATCCAGCCGCTCTAACATGCCCACCACCACCTAAGTAATTAGCTAGTTTAGCCACGTCCACACCAGGCTGGCAAGCGCGCCAGGAACCCTTGATAATACCATTAGGCATCTCTTTTAATAACAAGACTGCTTTAACGTCTGATAAGCGTGACAAAAAACCAGGTAGTTCTTCCACCATGGTCTCGGCTAATTCCAAATCAACTAAGTCACTTAGAGTTAAAACCGTATAAGCTATTTTATAGCGATGGTTAACTTTGAGACGCTCGAGAGCTAAACCCCAAAGTTTAATCGCTTCTAGGCTATACTGCGGTTTAGACATAGCTATAACGCGAGACCAGCTAATCCCCTTATTAAGCATATCGCTAGCAATAGATAATGAGCGCTCGGAAGTAGAACTATACATAAAATTTCCCGTATCAGTGGCAACGCCAGTAATAATCGCCTGAGCTATGTCATTATTGATAGATAAATTATTAATTTTTAGCCATTCAAAAATAACCTCTGTGGTTGAAGCCGAGTTTGGCAACCTTAAAATCAAATCTGCTTCAATGTCAATTTGTTGATGATGATCAATTTCAACTAAAATTTGCCACTCGGCTCTAGCCTTCAATTTAGTAGCTAATTTCGTTCTTGATAACGAGCCACAATCCAGAGTAATAATTAAATCAGCCTTAGCTAAGTCATCGCCAAGCTCCTCGTAACTGACTTTAGACAAATGAGGTAACCACAAAAATCTTGGCTCTATAATATCAGCACACGTTGCTATATAATCTTTGTCCAAAGACTCCATCACGCTCATCATGGCACTAATTGATGACGCCGCATCACCGTCTGGACCATAGTGAGTTATCAATAACACCTTCTTAGCTTTCAGAATGGCTTGATATATTTTTTTGGCGACTAATTCTTTATTCATTCTATCTATTAAAAAAGGCTATATGCCCCTTTGAGAATATAACCCAAAATAATTTTTAATTTCGACACTAAAAACTATTCTTCTTCATTAATCTGTTTAAAAACTTCCTCTAATTCGGCTACGTATTTTTCGCGATTATCAATCGCCCAATAAATCTTCGGGGTCATGCGCCAATTTAATTTTTTAGCTAAACGCGTACGAATAACTTTGCTTTTCTTTCTGAGCCTTTCTAAAGCTTGCCCGTAAAACTTGTCAGGCAAAACCGAAATACTAATTCTGGCTTGTTTAAGGTCAGGACTCAAATCAACCTCCGTTACAGTAATTAGCACACCATCCATGGCCACCTCACCATTAACAACCTCGGCGACGGTTTGGTGTAAAAATCCCTGTGATCGTTTATCTTTAGGCATGCAATTAGTTAAAAGTTATAAAGTTAAAAATTTGTAAAGTTTCTAAATTTGACTTTTTTCTTTTCTGTTAATTATTTTTGTAATTCAAGATAATCTTTATGAACTTTATGAAATTTTCTTGTAGACTTTTTCCTCTTTATACACTTGCAAAAAATCACCAATTTGCACCACAGGCTGACCTTCGTATTTCAAACCACACTCAGTACCAGTTTCAGCGCGCACCACGTCTTCTTTGCCAATTTTTAAAGCAGTAATTTTACCTTGTTCCACTAATTCATTATCACGCATAATTTCCACTAAGCTGTCTGGCGCCACTACACCCTCTAAAACCTTGGCGCCTAAAATTTGTTCTTTTTTCTCAGTACGGAAAATCGCCAAAACTTTTAATTTAGCTAAATCAGTCCTCACAATTTCCGGCTTAACTAATTCTTGAATCTTTATCTTTAAATCAGCCAACAATTCATAAATAATTTTATACAATTTAATTTCCACATTTTTAGTGCGGGCCAATTCTTCAGCTCCTGAGCTAACTTTCACGTTAAAACCAATCAAGAGAGAGTGTTCACCTTCAGCTCGCTCCACATCACCCTCAGTAATATTACCTAAACCTTTGGAAAGAATTTTTATTCTCACGCCATAGGTTTCAATCTTAGATAATGAACCTTCAATAGCTTCCACGCTACCTAAAGTATCACCCTTAATTACTAAATTAATTTGCTCGGCCACATCTTTTTCATCTTCTTTCTTAGTAATACTAGAAACGTTTTCATTGGCTTGAGGACGGAAAGTTTTATTTTTAACCCTAATGCCCGCACCCACTTGCACCACATCACCAACGGTGGGAGCAATTTTAAAACCAACGACACGAGCCGGAACCGAAGGACCTGCTTCATCTATGGTTTGGCCAATATAATTTTTTAGGGCGCGTACTTTGCCTAGACTTATACCGTCACCACAAAGCTCATCGCCGACTTTTAGGGTACCGTTTTGGACCAAAACGGTCGCCACCACACCTTCACCTTTATCAATACGAGATTCTACAACCGTACCACTCGCCTGGGAACAAGGATTGGCTTTTAAATTATCTTCTTCCATGTCCGCAACCAAAATTAAGGTGTCTAAAATTTCAGAAATGCCTGTACCCTCTTTAGCTGAAACTGGCACGCAGACAACTTTACCGCCCCACTCTTCAGTTAGGACATTTAGTTGATTGGCTAGTTCTTGTTTCACACGAGTAATATCAGCCTCTGGTTTATCAATTTTATTAATCGCCACAATAAAAGGGATTTTCGCGGCTTCAATAATACGATAAGCCTCCACGGTTTGTGGTTTTACTCCATCATCAGCGGCTACTACTAAAATAGCGATATCCGCCACCTTAGCACCACGATTACGCATAGCCGTAAAAGCTTCATGCCCTGGAGTATCAATAAAACTCAATAAACGATTATGTCTCTTTACTTGATACGCGCCGATGTGCTGAGTAATTCCTCCCGCTTCAGTTGCCACAATGTCAGTTGTGCGGATAGCATCTAATAATTTAGTTTTGCCATGATCAACGTGACCCATCACTACAATAACCGGAGGACGAGTTATTAAATCGCAACTAGCTTCCTTGCTAATAACGTCTTTAATTTTAGATGACTGGTCGGACGATTCTACTTCTGGTGTTTCATCTAAAATAACTTCCATACCTAGGTCAGCGCCAATAATACTAGCCGTATCAAAATCAATTTTTTCGTTTAAAGAAGTAAAAATTCCGTTCTTCATTAATTCGGCCAAAATTTTGTTAATAGGTAGTCCAGTAATTTGCGCAAAATCGCGAACAGTTAAAAGTTTAGGCACTTTAACCTCCTGATGAGTGGCTAGAGTTTCAGCAATGACCGCTTCGGCGCGTTTTTTATCATCCTCTGCCTTCTGCCAGCGTTTCATAAACAAAGGCCATTCTTTAATGATCTTTTTAGCAGTCTGGTTGTCCACTTTAATGGCACGCCAACCGATATGATAACCCATCTCCGGCAAACGATCGCGCAGGAAATTATGGTTGACGTTAAGGACTCTAGCTAACTCAGTTAAATTCATTTTGGCTAAAATTAGATAATAAAAACTAAGGCCTTATATTTTATAGCTTAAGTAAAAATTTCCTTTATATTAAAACAAAAATCAGCAAAAGTCAACGCTAGCTCATTTTATCAGCATGGCGTCGCCATAGCTGTAAAAACGGTATTTGGCCTTAATGGCCTCTTGGTAGGCTTTATCAATGTTTTCTTTTCCAGCCAAGGCACTGACTAACATTAAAAGGGTGGATTTGGGCAAATGAAAATTAGTCACGAGGGCATCCACAACTTTGAACTTGTACGGCGGATAGATGAAAATATCCACCCAAGAAGCAAAATTTTTAATTTTATAATTTTTAATTTTTAATTTTTAAACAATTTTTAATGTCTAAATTTTTAAAAACAAATTCTAGGGTTCTAGTGGTAGTGGTGCCGACAGCAATAATTCTACCACCTCGTTTTTTTGTCTCTATTATTTTTTTAATTAACTCGGCGCTGACTTCGGCATATTCACTATGGATTTTGTATTCCTCTATTTTTTCGGTTTTGACCGGCAAAAAAGTTCCTAAACCCACGTGTAAGGTTAAATATTCTACGCCCACGCCTTTAGCTTTTATTTTCTTAATTAATCCCGGCGTAAAGTGTAGTCCAGCTGTTGGTACTGCCACTGAGCCCTTTTTTAAATTTTCGGCATAAACAGTTTGATAATTTTTTTTGTCGCTAGTTAACTCTGCTTGGCTTCTTTTTTTAATAATATAAGGAGGTAAAGGAGTGTGGCCAATTACTTCTACTTCTTTCATGAACTCCGCGCTGGTTAAATTGAATTTTACTAAACTAATGCCCTCGCCAACAACTTCCACAATTTCAGCATTTAGTTTCTTGGATAAAATAATTTTTACTCCAGCCTTAACTCTCCCTTTAATTAAACATTCCCAATTCTTACCTAAATTTTTACTTAAAAAAACTTCCACGACTCCGCCTGTACTTTTTTTGCCAAGCAAACGTGCCGGAATGACTTTGGAATTATTGGCCACCAATAAATCGCCGGTCTTTAAATAATCAATTAAATCAAAAAAATGCTTGTGTTCAATGGCGCCGGTTGCTTTATCCAAAACTAAAAGACGCGACTGATCGCGCTTGGCTGTGGGGTGGGTGGCAATAAGTTCGGGCGGTAGGTGATAATTAAAATCCTTTAATTGCATACTAATTTTTAATTTTATAAATAATTTTTAATTTCTAATATTACTAAAAACAAAAAATAAATCTTATTTAAAAATTTAGATTTATTTAAAAATTACAAAATTACAAAATTCAAAAATTTATAAAAGTTTAGGTAATTTCCTACCTAGGTGCTTATAAGCAGCCGGCGTGGCGATACGTCCGCGAGGACTTCTGTCTAAAAATCCTAAACGCATTAAATATGGTTCATAAACTTCTTCTACGGTGGCCATATCTTCGCCAGTGGCGGCAGCAATAGTCGAGAGGCCGACCGGTCCACCATTAAACTTATCAATAATCAATTCTAAAATTTTTCTATCAATCTCATCTAACCCCACTTCATCAATAGCGAGCATCGTAAGGGCGTCACGGCAAGCTGATAAGTCTAGTTGGCCATCGGTACGGACTTGGCAATAATCACGCACGCGCTTTAAAAGACGATTAGCAATACGTGGCGTACGACGGGCGCGACGGGCAATCTCCGAGGCACTGGTGGCATCAATTACAACATTTAAAATACCGGCGTTGCGATTAATAATTTTTTCTAAATCCTGTGGTTCATAAAAATCCAAATGATAGACCATACCGAAACGGTCGCGGAGTGGCGAAGACATTAAACTAACCCGGGTAGTAGCGCCGATAATGGTAAATTTTGGCAAATCAATGCGAAGCGTGCGCGCTGAAGGACCTTTACCGATAATAATATCCAAAGCATAGTCTTCCATAGCTGGATAAAGCATTTCCTCAATGGTTTTATTAAGCCGATGAATTTCATCAATGAATAAAATATCACCTTCTTGTAGGTTGGTTAAAATGGCTGCCAAGTCACCAGACTTTTCAATAACCGGTCCAGAAGTGACACGCACGTTAACGCCAAGCTCGTTGCCAATAATATGAGCTAAGGTGGTTTTGCCTAGTCCCGGAGCGCCATAGAGCAATAGATGTTCAATGGGCTCTTGTCGACCTCGCGCCGCTTCTAGCAAAATACTCAAGTTAGCTTTAACTTGGGTTTGTCCAATATAATCAACAAGGCGCTTAGGTCGCAGAGTTAAATCTAACCCCTGATCCTCCGCGCCTCCCTGAGCTTGCGTTAGAGATGTCGCCATAAAATAATTTCTATATCGAAATTTCCCTCGAATTTGCCAAAACAAATTTCTCGGGATAAAAGCTCACACGCTTTTAAAAATAAAAAATCCAATAGAGCAAGGCAATAAAAATATATTCAATAATTAAAAACTTTTTATTAGACCACGACCAAGAATGAAAATGCCAATCAGATAAGGGCCAAAAAACTTTAGTTTGGGTGACCGATTGGGGGTTATGAGTAAAAAAATCCAAAACAATATGAAAAGCCCAACCACAAAAAACTATAGCTGCCACCTTATAATTAGTAAACCAGAGCCCTAAAAAAACTATCAACCAAATAGGCAGGCTATGTGCAATATTATAAGTAGTAATCACCCATTTAGGAACAAAAGCGCTGGGAATTTTTTTAAAAAACATCATTTTCTTCAAAAACTCCATCCGCCAAATTCCAAAAAAACCAAAAATATCAGGAGCGATTCCAAAAAAAATAGCCCACCATCTAGTTTCCATGGGCAGTTCCTTAAACACCAAATTAGTCAGCAAAATATGCGATAACCATTCCATAAAAACCAAGTTTATAGCCAAAATAGTTTCAAAATCATCTCTTAATTAATTATATCAGTAAAAATCAAAACCACAAAGAAGAAAAATTAAGACATCAGTTTGAGTCGTCGTCAAGGGATTGACCAACGAAAAATCTCGTGCTAAGATGGGGTTCCAAGAGAAAAAAAACCGATAGTCTGCAGCTTACTGCTTGTTCGTTAAGATATTGACTTGCCCCAGGTAGATACCCTCCTTGTCTATCTGACTCGTCAAGACTTAACAACAAGTGGTAAATTGAAGATTATCACTTAAAAAAATCCGTCCCGACTACTTCGCGGACGGATTTTAATTTAAAAAATCCGCTTATTTTGGCGGATTTTTTATTTGAAAGCGTGAGAGCTTTCATCCCGAGTATTTTACCGAAGGTAAAAACGAGGGGGTCCTTTTTAAGCTTTTATCCCGAGAAGCTTACTTTGGCAAATTAGAAGGAAGCCCTAATATGAAAATTATCTTATTTTAATTGTTTAACGGCTTCTTTAAATAGGTCGCCTCTCTGCTTATAGCTCTTAAACATTCCAAAACTAGCGCAGGCTGTGGATAATAAGACAATATCACCAAAACGAGCCTGTTTACTGGCCACTTTAACGGCCTGTTTAATATTGGTAAATTCCTTAATTTGTTTCTTAATAAAACCAGCCTTAATAATCTCTCGTTTAAGTCGAGGAGTAGCCTTACCCTTCAATAAACAAATAAATTTAACTCGTTTTTTAATAGTGGTAGCAAAAATCTTAAAATCAGCTCCCTTATCGGCGCCACCTGCCAAAAGAACAATCGGCTGAGGAAAAGATTTCAAAGCAATTACAGCTGATTCGGGCGTAGTAGCAAAACTATCATCATAATATTTAACTCCTTTTAATTCTCTCACCAATTCTATTCTATGTTCCAAGCCTTTAAAATTCTTAACCGCTTTAGCCACCAACTCTTTTTTAATCCCAATAATTTTAGCCACTGCCTCAGCCGCGGCAATATTTTCTTTATTGTGTTCGCCTACTAAATTTGATGGTAATTCTGATTTTTGAAAATAAATCTTTTTGTTATTTATTTGTTTTAAAATAACTCCAGCTTCGCTACGAGGCAAAAAATCTAAATTTAAAATTCTGTCCTGTAGTTTATCGTTCACTACTAAATAGTCGCTACGAGTTTGCCACAACCAAACATTTAATTTAGCTTTAAAATAATCAGCTAAAGTATAGTGGAAGTTGGGGTTATTAGGATCAGCTGGTGATTGGTGTTCCAGGGTAAAGTTAGTCATCACCGCAATTCTGGGACTTTTATTCATATCTTCTAGTTGAAAACTTGATAATTCTAACACCACCCAATCCTTTAGCTTAACTTTACTAATAAAAGCAAAAGGCGCCACTCCAATATTACCTCCAAGCCAAACTCGCTTTTTAGCAATTTTTAAAATGTCGCAAATTAAAGACGAGGTCGTACCCTTACCTTTAGTACCGGTCACACCAATAATATTTTTAGTTGGGCTAATATCAAAAAATAATTTCATCGGGCTAGTTATGATAATTTTTTTATTATATTTTTTGGCTTCGGTAATGCCAGAACAATGAAGTGGCCAACCAGGAGAACGAAACAAAACATCATAACGGGATAACTTTTTATTAAACTCTTTACCTAATTGCCAAACAACATTATCAAACCGATTTAATTCTTTAAATTTATCTCCTAATAACTTAGGACTTCTTTGATCACAAATTATAAAATGGGCTTTTACTTTTTTAGCTAGCAAAAACTTAAGCAAGGCGTAATTTTCCACGCCTAGTCCTAGTAAAGCAATTTTTTTATTTTGTAGATTATCCAATGTCATACTGTTAAAATAAAACAAAAATCTAGTATTAGCAAGGGGTATAATAAAAGACAGACTAATCCCAGTCCGCTTTTTTTCTTGAGGTTTTTTTGAGTGATTGTCGTTTTTTAGCATCAGCCAGCTTGGCAACTTCTGCTTTGCTTCTTTTTTGTTTTTGACGACGTTCTTTAGATATCTTAGATTTAGCCTCATTCACCACCTTAGCTTCGCGTTCACGCAATTTTTGCATGAGCAAGCGATAAGCCTCGGTGCGATTTTGTCCTTGAGTACGATATTTATCACACCGGACTATAACGCCGGTTGGTAAATGTTTCAAAACCACACAGGTCTCCACCTTATTGACGTTCTGTCCACCCTTTCCTCTGGAACGAATGAAATTAATTTTAACGTCTTTTGGATTAAGCATATTTTTCACATAGCACGTATCACACAACACACAACAAAAATACAAATTCCTAATTTAAATATTATGCTTTATTTATTGCGTAATTAGCGTATTTATTGTTATTCGTTTATAACAACACACCCCGCCCTGCGGGCACCCCTCTTAAGAGGGGAATAGCTACAACAAACCTCCTTGTTACGTGTTACGTGTTATGTGTTATGTGTTACGTGATTCTCTCCATTTCTTGCCAATTGTCACCGACTTTGACGTCAACCGTTAATGGAACTTTTAATTTAATCACATTTTCCATAATTTCCTGCAAAGTAGGGACGACGGTTTTGACTAACTTATCATCAACCTCAAAAACAAGTTCATCGTGTACCTGCAAAAGCATTTGTACATGACCGGCAAACTTTTTATCAATTAAATTATCAATTTTTATCATAGCCACTTTAATAATATCCGCAGCTGTGCCTTGTAGGGGCGCATTAATCGCCACCCGCTCAGCCCCCTTAGCCATCATGACATTATTGGAATTAATTTCAGCTAAATAACGCTTGCGACCAAATAATGTTTCTACATAGCCATCTGTTCTAGCCTTAGTTAGGGCATCGTCAATATATTTTTTAATATGGCTAAAGGCTTTAAAATATTCGGCGATAAAATCTTTAGCCTCCGCGTAGCTAATACCGGCATTTTCCGAGAGTCCTCGTGGACCCTGTCCATAAAGCAAACCAAAGTTAATGGATTTAGCAGCGCTACGCATTTCACGCGTAACTTTATCAAGCGGAACTTTGTTAATCGCTGCCGCTGTAGCGCTATGAATATCTTCGCCGGCCTTAAAGGCCTTAATCATCGTCGGGTCGCCGGACATATGCGCCGCCAGCCTCAATTCAATTTGCGAATAATCAATAGACACCAAAGTTTTGCCACGAGGCGCAACAAAACCGCGTCTAATAAGCTTGCCCCACTCACTTTTAATCGGAATGTTTTGTAAATTAGGCTCGCTAGAAGATAGTCGTCCGGTGGCCGCCACGGTTTGATTGAAACTGGTATGAACTCGGCCGGTGGTCGGGTTAATTAGTTTTGGTAAGGCCTTGGCGTAGGTGGAAGATAATTTACTTAACTCGCGATATTCTAAAATTAAATCAATAATCGGATGAGCGCCTCGCAATTTTTCCAAAACTCCGGCATTAGTAGAAAGACCTGTCTTAGTTTTTGCTATCCCCTCAGTCGCAATTTTTAATTTAGTAAATAAAACCTCGCGCATCTGCTGAACCGAGTTGATGTTAAAATGACTACCGGCCAAATGCCAAATTTTAGTTTGTAATTTTTCTAGCCCATCATCTATTTTCTTATCTAGTTTAGCAAAATATTTAGGATCAATGGCAATGCCGGCAGTTTCCATTTTGGCTAACACTTCCACTAAGGGCATTTCTAAGGTTTTGAATAATTCATCCAAATCAGCCTCTTTTAATTTTTTAGCTAAGGGTTTTACGAGTCGATGGGTAAAATCTGCGTCCTCACAGGCATAAAGTGACAGCTTATCAGTCGGCACTTCAGCAAAAGCTAATTTATTTTTCCCTGTTCCTAATAAATCATCCTTAGAGATTTTAGAAAAGCCCAGCTCATTAAATACCACGGCGTCTAAATTATGCTGTCGACCATCCGGACTAAGTAAAAACGAAGCAATCATCGTATCAAATTCTACCCCTGCCACCTTAACACCATAACCGGCTAAAACTTTCATATCAAACTTAATATTATGACCAAATTTTTTAATTTTCTCATCCTCTAAAATCGGCTGTACTTTTTTCACCCAAGGATGAAGTTCTTTTGGTTCTATCTTTTCATTTTGAGAAAACAAACTTCCCTGATTATCCTTTAAATTTTTAGCTGCTACTTTTACATTTTCGCTTTTAGCTCTTAGCTTAAGAAACCACGCTTCTCCTTCTTTCCAAGAAAAACTCATACCCAATAAATTAGCATTGAGTTCGTCCAACGAATCAGTTTCCGTGTCCCAGGCAAAAGACTCGCGCTCTTTTAGGGCTTTAAAAAACTTAGCAAAACTCGCCTCATCATCAACTAAGGTATAGTCAAAATCTTTTAGATTACGACCAAATTTACCATCAGCCTTAGCCGCCTGGTCCACACCCGGCAAATCATTAACGCGCGATAAAAGCGATCTAAATTCCAGTTCATTAAACAACTCAATCAATTTCTCTTGATCAAATTTACCAAAACGCGCTTCCTCTAGTTTAAAACTTATCGGCACGTTTGTTCTGATAGTTGCCAAATCTTTACTCATCAAAGCCTTATCTTTATTATCTATTAATAATCCACGAATACGGTCTTTAATCTTATCGGACTTAATATTTTTATAAATATTCTCTAAAGTTTTGAAATCTTTAATTAAATCTGTGGCAGTTTTTTCTCCCACGCCCGGCACACCCGGAATGTTGTCGCTGGGGTCGCCTCTGAGAGCCTTATAATCAATTTGCGCTTCCGGCCCAAAGCCATATCTCTCTTTCACCGCTTTTTCGTCATACAAAACACTATCGCTAACGCCTCGGCTCATAGAATAAACAAAAGTAGAATCATTAATTAACTGTAAAGTATCCATATCACCGGTTACAATAATCGTCTCCACCTTGTCACTAATTTTTTTGGCAATAGTGCCGATAACATCATCAGCCTCAAAACCCTTTACGGCAAAAATTGGAATATTTAGAGCCTTAACTACATCCTTGACTCTATCCAATTGCGCATAAAGCTCGTCCGGCGCCTTAACTCTAGTAGCTTTATAATCGGCAAATTTTTCATGACGAAAAGTCGGTCCCGCTAAATCAAAGCATACCGCCACATAAGTTGGCTTAAATTCTTTGATGGCCTTGAGAAGAAAATTAGTAAAACCATAAACAGCATTAGTCATCTCTCCTGACTTCGTTACCATGGTTGGTGGTAATGCGTGAAAACTGCGATGCACTAAAGCATTGCCATCTAGAATAATTATTTTGGGCTTGGATTTCAGCATAGATTTACTATAATAATAAGATTTTATAGGAAAAATAGCAACAAAAAAGCCTCACCATAAGGCAAGGCTTTTATTTGTAATACTCTACTATTTAGCTTTATTCATGTAAGCATTTAAATTGGCGGGTATTTTTACTTCATCCTTTTTATCAGGCTGTAATAATTTAGTCGGTTCATAAGAATTAACCCCTTTGCCCGTAATCTCTTCCCACTTATCTTCAAATTGGGGGCTGATATTGGTCAGGTCATCAATGGCGTTAATAGTAGCCTCCATGTCAACGGTTTTTCCAGCAGTTAATTTTTTGATTTCCGCCAACTTAACTTTGGCTTCATCTACCATACCTTTCAATCCAGTGACATTAATTTTTTTATTCTTAGCCAGAGATTTTACTCTTGCTTCTAAAGAATTAACAAACTTCGGCAATTGAGTTTTAACTGCAGATTTTAAATCTAAAGAAGCGCTGATTTCTCTAACATAGTTTTCGTAAATATCTCTGATGCCGTCAAAAAATGGTCCGACTTGTTCATCAAAGACCACGTCAGGGTCGGTTTTTACCAAAGTTTCCATAGCCGTCAAAGCGGCTTCTTGGTCGGCAATGGCTTTGTCAAAATCAGCAAAATTGGTCGCCAATTCATCGGCTAAACCTTTCTTGATCGCTTTATTTTTTAAATTAACTGATTCCTTTTTTAATTTAGCTAGCAAGCTTTTTGCCTGTTTATCGACTTGAGAGAATTTAGAAGCCTTGGACATATTTTGCAAAGCTTCTTGGGCGCTATCAGCCAAATCGCCAAATTGTTCAAACAGGGATCCTAATTCTTCAAGGTTGGTGGTCGCTTTTATTTTCACAATATAGGCGTCTAATTTATCTAATTCTATCCGCATTCTTTCCGTCGTCGGCGCGCCTTTTTTGTTTAACTTGGCCACTTGGTCTTTGAATAGCTTAACGGCTTTCTCAAATTGTGGAATGGCGCCACGCATTTTTCCCAAAGCTTTGGCCTCGCCGGCCTTTTGCATTTCTTCTCCTTTTCTTTGCATCTCTTCGCCCTTGGCTTGGGCGGCGTTCATTTTTTCCAATTGATCAACGCTGGGGCCCATGTTGACACCGGCAGGAGCGCCTCCGGGGATATTTGACAAATCAGGCATACCTCCGGGGATATTGGAAAAATCAGGCATGCCGGACGGAATACCGGCTGGCGGTCCATAACTTTCAGCCTTAACTATTCCAGCTAAAGCCAAACCAAGAACCAAACTTAAAGCCAAACAACTTAGTGATGTTTTGCGCATACTTTTAAAATTAATTAAACAACTTCATTTTATTATAATATACTGCGAAATAAATTCAAGAGACTCTTTGAGTAAAAATCAATAGAGGAAGGTATTAGGTAGTAGGTAATAGGTAATAGAAAAATTCCGAATTTTATTTTTTTTACTAATACCCCTGCCTCGCCGGCCTGCCTACCGGCAAGGCAGGCAGTCAGGTAATTCCTAATACCTATAACCTAATCTATAGGGCCTGGCTGATAAAATAATCCACGGGCGCCCAATCATCGGTTAAAATCGGTTCATGGTCCAGGGGCTTGGTCCAAACATGGCTTAGAAAATCTTTATAAGGACTAGTCAGTGGCTCAAAATTGGGTTTGATTTTAGTCTTCAGCGCCACCAACATGACATTTTGCACCCTCGATGCCTCGGCCACGGATCCGATAGGTAATAAATAAACTTGCGGAAAAACTTCTTTGTAGGTGGCATACAGCGAACGTGTTAACCGCCCCTTAGGCCCGGTCACCGCCGCCACGATATTAACGATAACCAAACCATCATCGTTTAAAGCGCTATATTCTTTTTGCGCCACCTCCTTGGTGGTCAGTTGAAAAGGGATGGAAAAAGATGAAGCAAAGGCATCCACAAAAATAGCGTCATATTTGTCTTTGGTGGCATTTAAAAAAACCCGCCCATCGGCGTGTTTAATTATCAGGCGCGGGTCATCAGGCAATCTAAAATATTTTTTAGCCAAAGCGGTCACGGCCGGGTCGATTTCCGCCACCGTCAATTCGGCGCGCGGATAAGTCTTTAAAAAATGTTTGGGATAAGAATAGGCCGCTCCGCCAATCATCAAGGCCTTATTTAGAGCCGGATTAAAATATTCAGCCAAGTCATAATATTTGGTATAATCAAACACCAAGTCATCGCTATTTAAAAACATAGCCGAATCATAACCGGAATCCAAACGCATTACTTTTACCGCGTCTCGTGTCTTCCCCCACATAGAATCATAAATCCAGACTCGACTATAGGCCGTATCCTGATCAATCAAATCGGCCGGGGATCTCGTAAACCAATAAGTCAGACCAAACAAAGCCAAAGCAAAAATAAAAAACTTGGGAATTAATTTCTTATTAAAATTACCACCCGCCTCTGCGAGTCGAGGCGAGGTAAAATATAGCCACAAGGCCAAAATAATTAAAACTATGGCTAAACCAGCGACAATTTTTTGGGTGCCAAAAAACGGCACAAGCCAAAATCCCGCGCTAAAAGTGCCCACCAAACTTCCCAGAGTTGACAGAGCATAAAGCGAACCGACATTTTTGCCGGCCGAACTTAAATTAGCCAAACGCAACTTAACCGCATAAGGCGACACCATACCCAAAGCCACACTAGCCGGAGTAAACAGCCAGATAGAAGCCAAAAGGGATTTTATTTGAAGAGGCCAGACAAAGGTTAACAAAAAATTCAGCAAAGGTTTGTTCAGTGGCAAGACCGCCATAATCAAGATGCCGGCCACAAAAATAATCAGAGCCAAGCGACGTTCGCTGGCTTCGCGATCAGCCAAAACACCTCCATACCAATAACCCAAACTCAAGCTGGCCAAAATCACGCCGATCAAACTGGTCCAGGTGATCAAAGAACTGCCCAAATAAGGCGCCAGCAAGCGTGAGCCAATCAATTCAAAAATCATCACCACGGCTCCACAAACAAACACCGCTATAGCCAAGCGGTAACTAAAAAATTTCTTGAGATAAAATAATATTTTCATAAATTCACCATATCATGTTGTTTTTTTATTTTTGTCTATTGTTTTAAAAATATTTTTAACCCTCTCAATGAACTCTTCGTTGCCAATCCCCTTTTGAATATAATCCATGATCGAAAACTCCTTCATCCATTTTTCAGCCTCAATGGATAAATCCGAATTAGTAAATAGAACGATCGGAATATTTGCGGTTTCCGGCTCATTTTTCAGGGTACCGGAAGCTTTTATGCCATCTATCCCCGGCATATCTTTATCAATCAAAATAAGGTCAGGCTGAAAACGACGAGCCAATTCTCGTCCTTCATTAGCCTCTTTGGCATAAATAACCTCATAACCGGCCGCCCCCAACAAACTACCAAAAAGTCGACGGACAACCTCATCATCATCAATCAATAAAATATGTTTTTTCATATTATTTTATGCCCCCGTTTTCATGCCCAGGGCTTCTTTGACTTTTTTAACAACGTCTCTGTATTCCCATTCACTCTTAATCATAAAATCCTGAATTCCTATTTTTTTGGCTCTGGCAATTGTTCTGGAATCATGAGAATTGCTCCACATAATAACCTTGGCATTCTTGCCCCACTTGTCTTTACGAAGATTTTCCAAAAAATAAAAGCCGTCAGTATTGGGCATCAAGTTGTCTACCAAGATAAAATCAGGATGCTCTTTGAGCGCTTTATCCAAGCCTGTTTGACCATCAGTCGCTTTGAGTGTCAAAAAACCATCATGGGTAAATTTATCAGAAATACCATTTAAAATAGCCACCTCGTCTTCAATAATTAATACTTTTTTTTTGTACTGTATCCATAATTTTTCTTTGCCCGCCATAACCTTCTTGTCCTCCATAGCCTTGACGTCGGAGGAAGCGACGGCTGGGTTAATTTTATTCTAATCTTCTAGAACCCTCTTTCTTTTTCATGCCACTAAGAGGGATCGTAAAATAAAACGTCGAGCCTTTATTTTCTTTTGACTTGAACCAAATTTTTCCTCCTGTTTGTTCTACGGTTGCTTTCACTATATATAATCCCAAACCCGTGCCACTTGGATCTTTTAGTCGCGCATTGTCAGCGCGAAACATTTTTGTAAAAATTTTAGACTGCGCATCTTCGGGAATTCCATAGCCGGTATCACTCACTGAAATCAAAATGGCCGAACCATCCTTTTTTATATTCAGAGAAACACTTCCTCTGGCAGGAGTATACTTCACGGCATTGGTAAGCAAATTTTGAAAAATCATTCTGGTTATTTTCAAATCAGCCTTAACCAAAGGAATATTTTTTTCAAAACTTGTAGACATTTTTAATCCTTTTTCTTTAATCTTCATTTCCAGCTCGCTTAAAACACTCTCTGCTACTTTTTTAAGATCTACCGACTCCGGCTCAACAACAAATACGCCCAAATCAACTCTGGAAACATTAAGCAACGCCGTAATCAGATCAATCATGCGATCATTGGCATTCTTTATTTCTTTGAGATACTCGCGCTGTTTGTCGTTAATGGGCCCAGCATCTTCATCCAAAAGCATGCCCGTATATCCTTTTAAAGCTGTTAAGGGGGTTCTAAGCTGATGCGAGGCTATAGACACGAATTCATCTTTTGCTAAGTCCAATTCTCGTAGTTCTTTATTAGCTAATTCAACTTCCTTGGCTACTACGGCCAATTTTTTGGCGGTAACTTCCAGCTTACTTCTAACGACCTCTTTCTCTTTGGCGGTGACGGCCAATTGCTTGGCCTTAAGACGAAGCGTTTCGGCGGTGACGGCCAGCTTACTTCTGACGCTTTCTTTTTCCTTGGCCACCAGGGCCAATTGTTTGGCGGTAACTTCTAGTTTATTTTTAATACTTTCTTTTTCCTTGGCGGTGACGGCCAATTGCTTGGCCTTAAGACGAAGCGTTTCAGCGGTGACGGCCAGCTTACTTCTAACAATTTCTTTTTCCTTGGCCACCAAGGCCAATTTTTTAGCCGCTACTGCCAAATTACCTCTGACGGTTTCTTTTTCCTTGGCAGTTGTAGCCAGTTTTTCGGCTGTCACGACCAATCTACCCCTAACGCCCTCTTTTTTCTTGGCGGTTGTGGCCAGTTTTTCAGCCTTAAGACGTAAGGTCTTGGCTTTTACTGCCAACTTACCTCTAGTAGCTTCTTTTTTCTTAGCTGAAACTTTAAGTTTAGCAATTGTTTCTTTTGGCGCAGAAACAACATTTTTTTTATCCATATAAATAAAATTATTTTCCCTTCAAGCTTCTTTTTTAACAAAATAAGAAAAATAAAAATCCCAGATTTTTCTATATTGTGTTTCTTATATTATACCATCTTATATATTATAAGTTAAAGGGACTAGTTTTAGACACAAATAAAAACAACAACCCCGAAAAATTGTTGTTTTTATTTATAGTGCCTGCACTGAGCGATCCGCCAGCTGGCGGAGAGTCGAAGTGGACTGTAAGGGATTCCCCTCCAGAGGCGGGCAAGGAACCGATGACCCCCTGCTTGTTCCGATAAATTCAAAATAAATTCATGTGGACTGTATCGGATTCGAACCGATGACCCCCGCGTTGCAAACGCGGTGCTCTAGCCAGCTGAGCTAACAGCCCTAAATATTATTGAAGTGGTTGGCTATATTTAGTGACCGGAGCGATAAACCAACCGATAAAACCGCTAATCATTCCTGTGGCTATCATAAAACCAATTACCATCAAACCTATACCAATTAATTTATATCCTAATCGTGATCCACCGGAACTAGCTAAATGATTTTCAAAAAATGGCATCCGACCAAAATTATTCAAAAAAGATTCTGCCTTAAAAACCATTAAGCTTCCACCACCTAAAACCAATAATCCTAAAATTAGATTACCAATCATAAAAATTAAATTAATTGTTAAGTAAATAATAAGCTAAAGACGCGAAACAAGCAAGAAAATCTTGCTTGTTTTTTAGTAACCCAAATAGCTAAGAGGATTATAACGTTTACCGTAAATTAAAACTTCAAAATGAACATGAGGTCCGGTCGAACGACCAGTCGAACCAACAAAACCAATATTGTCGCCCTTCTCCACTTCATCGCCCACACTCACCGCAAATTTAGACATATGACCGTAACGAGTTTTTTTACCACCGCCGTGATCAATATCAATATAATATCCATAACCACCACTATTCCAACTAGCTGCTACAATTGTTCCACCAGCTGCCGCATAGATAGGGGTGCCAATTGGAGCAGCAATGTCCAAACCATTATGACTCCAAGAATAATATTGAGTAATACGTCCTTGAACTGGCCAGTTCATCCTAGAACCACTAGCTGGAGTTGCTGAACCACGAGGGCTAGTAATAATACTAGCTAAACTACGAGGTTGCTTGGTTTGCGTAGCAATACCACTATTAATCACTCGTTTACCGCCAGGGATAATCAAGCTTTGACCAATTCTGACCTGATTGGCATTAGCCAAATTGTTCATTTTCATAATCTCCTCGGCGCTAACTCCCTGCTTGTTGGCAATACTGGCTAAATTATCACCGCGCGCCACCTTATAAGTAACACCACTGGTCGGTAAAATACTTAAAATATTACCAGGTTTAATATAGCTCTTACTGGATAAGCCGTTTTCCCATAGGACCGTATTAACACTAATACCAAAATATTGAGCAATACTACCAATAGTATCTCCAGTTTTAACTGTATATTTAATAATTTCTGTTCTTTCCGGAGCTTTCTCGCCGCGAGGCGTGGCAACATTACTGCCCGGTTGCCAATCTTCTTCCGTGTAACTAAAGGCTAGTGGTGGCCTCCAATAAGCATTGTTAGACCAATAATCCCTAGCTGGCGCATTAAATAAATTTTTATTACCTTGGAATTCTTCAATCAAATCTTCTGACTGCACAAACTCATCCGTCACAATTTTAGCGAGCATTGTTTTGCCGACAACATCATTAGCGGAGACGGCTTGGTTAGTATTTACAAAGTTTAAACAAACCAACCAAATTGTTAAAGAAATAATTAAAAAATGAACGATTCTTTTATTAATTAAAATCGCTGCTAATACCCGTCCTTTTTTGGATTTAGACAAACCCAATTTTTTATTGACCATCAAATAGAAGCGATAGACCGGAAAAATCAGAATATAATAAAAAAGACGCAATATCGCATGTGTCGGTTTAGAGAATAGCCTAAAACCAGATACTAAGAAGTTTTTGATAACCAAAAAAAATCTCAATAAAAACAAGGCTAAGTTTAGTAAAATTTTGATTATTTGGCGCACATTTTTATACCCTATAATAAGGTCTATTTAAAAAGAGGGCATCATCTAAAATACCACTCTTTCGGGCTCCAAGTCAATAATAAAACGACTCAATTTTTAAAAAATTGGCTCACTATCATCGGTATTTTTATCGTTATCTAAGCCATTTTTTGTCTTTTTTGATCGAGATGTTGTCTTATTTTCTTTGAAGGCGTCTACCCCCATTTCAGCTATCTTTTTTAAGCCTTCTATGATTAAGGCCACAATAGAGCTAGGAATCTCAATGGCTGTCCTGATTTTATGAATCAAGCTAGAAATTTTTTCTACTTCATCTTTGACCATTTTAGTCGCCTTATGAAGCTGGCGAGCGCTGGCCACTAAATAATAAACCAGCCAAGCTAAGAAAAAAGTTAGCCACAAAACACAAAAGGCGAGCACTAAATAAAGAATGTCCTTGCTGTAGTTAATTAGAAACATACGATTAGTTTATAAAGTTTGTAAAGTTATAAAGTTTATAAAGTCTCTTGTAGGCTTAGTTTGTGGTTTTTATTGCAGAACCGATTTTTTTAGTTCTTGCGCTTTTTCTTTTTCGTATAACTCACCTTTGCCAAGTTTATACAACAATGGAATAACACCACACTTATCACACTCTCCCCAATCGCAATGACCATTATTTTTTTTATTCAAGTTCTGGCACATAGATATTTCTTTGGCAAAAATTTCTTTGTCCATAAATTTAACTTAAATATTCATCAATAGCCTTCCCGACTTTCGCTTTAGATTTTAAAATAATAATTCCGCTGTGATCTGTACCTAGCCCTAATTCATCCAAGGCACAAAGCATGCCGAAAGATTTCTCCCCGCGAATCGTGGCTTCTTTAAGAACTACACCATTAGGCAGTGTCGCTCCCACTAAAGCACAGGCTACTTTATCGTTAACTTTCATATTCCAAGCACCACAAACAATATCTAAAATTTTTCCACCAATATCAACTTTTACTAATTGCAATTTATCGGCATTGGGATGCTTTTTTAATTCTACCACTTCACCCACAACTACTAAAGGAAATTTAGTAGCTTCTTGTTTTCCAAAAAGTTTTTTAATAATTTTTTTTAAACACATATGAGATGAGTTAAAAGTTATAAAGTTTCTTCCTTAAATTCAATTCAGATAAAAGATCCCCATTGAGGGGAAAAAGTTATAAAGTAACTTCGCTAACACATTAACTTTATGAACTTTACAAACTTTATGGACTTTATAAACTTGTTAGTTTATTTCTCTGAACTTAGGCTAATCAGAAAAAATTCCAAGGTAGAAAACACTATAATCAGCAACGCCACATTAAACCAACTAAATAATTTGTGAGCTAAAAGCACCAAGGAGGCAATGACTAAAAAAGAAATTAGAAAGGCTTGACGAAAAGAAATAATGACGGCACGGGCTGCTAAATCTTTTCTTAACACCACAAAACGCATAATAAAACCAATAATCGCCGCCACCCCCATCACGGTCAAAAACAAAGAAGCATAAAACAAGGCAAATCCCAACAAATTAGTCTTATAAGGATCAATAACCGTAATAGCTACCCCAAATACCCCCGCCGACAGCAAGGTAGCCATAATCATTAGACTTAGATAGGCTTTTAAACTCATATAATCATTATATCATTAAATCTAAAAATGTTTAATATCCTTAAATTTTTGGCTAATTTTAAACTAAATACATAATAAATATTGACAAATATTAAAAAGTGTGATATATATAAAAACAGTTCTTAAATAATTTATCAATTTTTTAGAGGTTTAATAATGAAAGCAAAGACGAAAGAGTTTTTTGCTCAAGTAGATGTCTTCTTAGAAACCTGGAACAAGGTGCTAAAGGAAGGTTTTTTTACTGCAACTTCAGCAGAAGTCAGTGGTTATATTAATTACCCAAGCATAATTATAACCGTGAAAGCTACTGGTTACATAGCCAACGAGATTGAAGATAAAGAGGAAAGCGTGGTGCCCTATATTGATCCGGCTTCAATAATGAAAACGGTGCGCAATAAAATAAACCTAGACGAATCTTATTTAGCTGCCGATTTTAATTTTAATAATTGTGAAATTGGGATTAAAGATTGGCCACGATGGGATAAAACTGGAAACAAAATAATAGGCAAACGTGGCTTAGAATTTTCTTTTCTGCTTAAGGTTAATACTATAAAAAAACAAAGTAAAAACCCCACAAAATCAGTGCCCAAAAAACACTAATTTTTTAACTAAACTAATAGAGCCGCAGTCTTTCAAGGACTACGGCTTTTTTGTTTGAATTTAATTTATAAGAGCCTATGAAAATTTTGGATATTTGGCGAATAAAATTTCCTTACAAATAATTTTCTGTTTGACGAGCCCTAATTTCTATTAGAGCGAGGAGTTAAAATTTTTGTTGGAAATTTTAAAGCCAAACCAAAATTTTCATCGCTCGCTGTTTTGGCTCCACCTTTCCGGAAAGGTGGAAAAACTATGTCTGCCTAAACTCACAAATAGTGCTAATGTCGCAGTACTTACAAATATGAACTTCTGGCCTAGGAGTAAAATCAAAGCTTTTTATTTCTTTAATGGTGTCTATAACCCATTGGTTGATTTTTTCCAGATCAGCAGGCTTAGCGGTAAAAGTCACCTGTTCACCGGTTTTTAGATAATAATAAGTTAAACGACTAACTTTTACCTCACTTAATTGTTCTAAGGCTACTTGGTACAGTAATAATTGTCGTTTATCGGCAAAACTAGGCTTTGGTTTAGAGGTGCCGGTTTTATAATCAATTATTTCTACCGTTCCATCCGGCAATTTGTCTACTCTGTCTAAAGTGCAGTCCAAAATCTCTCCACCAATGCGCGGATAAAACTTTTTTTCTAGGAATAAAATCGTTGGCATACTTTGCTCGGTCTGAACCTCATAAAAACCCTTCAACATCTCACGACCAAGTTGACGATATTCCTCAGCCTCCTTACGATTAGCATACCCATAGTCTTGCCAAGCATCTTCGTAAATTTTTAATAATTTAGCCTGGCTAAAATCCGGCTTAGCAAGACTATCACCAAATAAATTTCCTTGCGCTGAGCCAATAACGGCGCTGGAGAGCCAAGTACATAAAGTATTATGCATCACTCGACCGAAAGTCATAGCCGGTTTAGGAGATACAGGAATTCTTAAAAGATTTAAATGTTTATAGGCCCAAGGACAACGTTCATAAGCCTCCAATTGAGAAAAGGAAAAACGCTTAGGCAATTCATATTTAATCTTAACAAGACTAGGGGTTGTTGCCTCTTGTTTTAGATCTCGTTCCAACTCATTAAGACTCTCCCCTAAGTCAATTATTTCCTCCACAAGACCAGCCTCGGCGATAAACTTGGACGACTTTTTCACGCCGACTCCGCCATGATCTCTGGCGCCGGTAATAATCAGACCTTCCTTAGCGCGAGTCATCGCCACATAAAACAAACGACGCTCTTCTTCTAAATGAGTATCTCCAACTGGCAAATTTTCTTTAGCTAATTCCAAAGGCATGGGAATCGCCTCACCTCGGCTAATCGTTGGGAAACGTTTATCCACGACATCCACCAGCCAAACATATTTAAACTCCAAGCCCTTAGCAGTGTGGACGGTCATTACTTTAACCGTATCAACATCATCTAAATTTGGTGCCACAGCTCCGCTATCACCAGCCTCTAACTCCCAATCAATTAATTCTAAAAAATCTTTCAATAGTCCGGTCGGACTGGTTTCTTCAAAGGCGATAATTTTTTTATAGAGCTGATTCAAATAAGCATAGTCCGGCAAGTGCTTAGTTTCATTAAGATATGGCAAAAAAATATCCCGTACCATATTTACATACACTCTGCTTAACGGCTCGTCTTTAAGAGCTTGACTATATTTTTTAAGACTGGCTAATAATTTAACAATATTAGCATTGGTCTCGACACCCACCTTGGGAATAGCCGAAACATTAACTAACGATTCATAAAGAGACCACAATTTAGTTTTTCCAAACTGTAAAATATTCACCAAGTCCAAGTGATTAATTTTAAATTCTGAAAAATTTAGCACGCGATAAAGAGCGCTGGATTCATGATAGTCATCTAATAAACGCCAATAAGCTAAAACATCTAAAATTATCGGCTTATAATAGAGTCCCTTAAGTGAGACGAATTGTGCCGGAATATTTTGGCGTTTTAATTCATCTACAAAACGCTCCGCTGTGGTATTAGCGCGCACTAAAATCGCCATATCCGACCAATTCGTGACGCCTTCTTGGTGCAAATCTTTAATCATACCAACAACTGCCTGACTTTCACTGACCATTGTAGAAAAAGACAAATATTTAACTTCGCCACTAGTTTTGGAACTGGTTAATTTCTTATTTAAATTTAATTTAATCTCTAGTCGGTTAGGGTTATTGTGGGCAATAAATTCGTAAGCCCGATCTAAGATGTTTTGCCTGGAACGATAATTAGCTGTTAACACGATTTCTTTAGCTTCTTTATAATCATCCTTAAACTGCATAATATTGGATAGTGACGCTCCGCGAAATTTAAAAATGCTTTGATCATCATCTCCTACGGCCGTTAAATTATTATTAGCGCCAGCTAATAATTTTATTAATTCATATTGAGCGAAATTAGTATCTTGAAATTCGTCCACCATCACATATTTAAACTTCTGCTGATAGTATTTTAAAATTGCCGGACGCGTTTGCAGTAATTTTAAACAATAATTAACCAAATCGCCAAAATCTAAAAACTTATTATCGAGTAGTAAGTAATTATAGGTGTGATAGGCATTGGCTAGCTCCCAAATTTTACTTGGCTCGTCAGCGCCGGAAAGCATGTTGTCCTGATTTTGTCGTAAACTCTCGGCATAAGCTAAATATTCCTCGCTACTAACATGCGAATCCTTCAAACGAGAAAAATGACGCAATAATTCACCAATAAATTTATTAGTATTGCCTAAAGGCGCATAATAATCCAGTTTAAATTTAGCCAGATTTTTTTTAACAAAGATCCACTGCTGGGTTTGGGTTAATATTTTATAATCAGCGCCAATTCCGATATCTAATCCATGGTCGCGTAAAATTCTATCAGCTAGCGAGTGAAAAGTATAAATCCACAAATCAGTATAACCATAAGGCAAAAGTTCATCGGCGCGTACTACTAATTCATTGGCGCCTTTTTCGGTAAAAGTTACTATTAAAATATTATCAGTTTTGACACTTTTATTCTCAATTAAATACAACAAACGATTAATCAATACGGTAGTTTTCCCAGTACCGGCGCCAGCCACAATTAATAAAGGACCGCTATCATGGATAACGGCCTCGCGTTGCTGATCATTTAGTTTGGCTAAAACATCTTCCATATTAGTCCTCTTAATATCCGAAAAATTCTTCTAAAATATAATGATCTTTAGTAATGCCTAGCCTATCAAAATTATTGGCCATTGCCAAGACCATGGGTGGAGGCCCGGCGACGAAATATTTTGCCTCTTTATAATCAGTAATATTTTCTTTGATAAACTCGTGGTCAATTAATCTTTTCTCTCCAGTCCAATATTCATCATCGGTCATAGTAGCAATCATTTTAAAGTTTGGGAGATCTTCTTCCAACTTAATTAATTCGTCAAAATAAGCGCTGGAGGGACGAGTTCGATTAGAATAAAGCAGGGTAATTTTATGTTCGGTGTTATTTTCTTTTACAAAAGTTAGCATGGACATAAAAGGAGTAATCCCAATACCACCGGCCACAAAAACCAAAGGCTGAGCAGTATCTGTCGGTAAGGTCATCACCCCGCCAATAGCCCCAACCTCCACTTCAGCGCCTAAGACCAAATTAAACAAAGCCTGCTTGAAAGCGGAGGTAGATAAACGAGTAGTGATACTAAATTTTTTATTTTGACTAGGTGAGCTGACAATAGAAAAATAACGAATATTGCTTTCGTCGTCTGCTGAACGAACTTCCGGCAATTTGATACTTAAAAATTGACCGGGCAAAAAAACCAGTTCACCGGCTACTAGTTCAAAGTCAAATTGGGTTGTATCTTTAACCAGCTTAACTTTGGTTAAAAGGTTGGCCTTCATCATAAAAGCACCATTATTTCTTATACTTATAGTGCAATTTTAGTATATCACTATATCAAAGAACAATTCAATCCTTAAAATTTTGTAATTTTTAATTTTATAAATAAATCAAAATTTTTAAACAAGCGCCAAGACTTAATATGAGTAATATTAAAAATTAGAAATTATTTAAAAATTGGAAAAATTATAAAAATTAGAAATTAATCTTAATTCTATTTTATGGTATAATTACTTTATGATAAAACCTGATAAATTTTATGTAGTAGCCGTTGATATGGGTTACGGCCACCAACGCGCTGCTTTCCCTTTTACTCAAATGGCGGAAGGCGGAATTATTGATGCTAATAATTATCATGGCATCAGCGAGGATGAAAAAAAACTCTGGAGCCAACAGAGCGGTCTTTATGATTTTGTGTCTTATTTTAAAAAAATACCAATTCTTGGTCCGGCAATTTTTGGGGTCATGGACAAGTTTCAGGATATTGACGAATTTTATCCTAAAAGAAAATTATTACACTCCACAGCTCAACAACAATTCTTTTTCGGCATCGTTAAGCGGGGCGTAGGCAAGGCTTTAATTAATCAATTAAACAAAAATCCCTTACCCCTGCTTTCAGCTTTTTTTGTGCCAGTTTATTTTAGCGAATACTATGGCTACAAGGGCCAAGTTTATTGTTTAATTTGTGATGCCGATATCAGTCGTTCTTGGGCGCCCATTAATCCCACTAAAAGTTCTACTATTTATTTTGCTTCGACCGAGAGAGCCAGACAACGCTTAATGATGTACGGAGTTAAGGATAAGAATATTATCGTCACAGGGTTTCCCCTACCCAAGGAAAATATTGGCGGAGAAGACAAGCCGATTTTAAAAGCCGATTTAAGTAAACGTTTAGCGCGACTTGACCCTACAGGCACTTTTAGAAAAACTTTTGGCTCTTTTGTGGCGAGCGATATTGGTCTCCTGGATCACACTAAGTCTACTGCCCCAGTCACCATAACCTTTGCTGTAGGCGGAGCTGGCGCACAAAGAGAATTGGCCGAAGAATTTCTGCCCAGTTTAAAACCATTGCTTAAAGATAATAAACTAAAATTAAATTTAGTGGCAGGTTCGAGATTAGAAGTCAAAGAATACTTTTCCGAACTCCTAAAAACAACTGGTTTGAATCACCATAAAAATGTTCAAATAATTTACCATTCTAAAAAGGCGGACTATTTTAAAATTTTTAATCGAACGATTAGAACTACTGATATTTTAATGACTAAACCTTCGGAATTATCTTTTTACGCCGGTTTGGGTCTGCCTATTTTAATGGCTCCCATTGTTGGGGCACAAGAAAGAGAAAACCGCAGCTGGCTTTTTTCCATTGGCGCCGGACTGGATGCGGAAAATCCAAAATATATGGGTGAATGGCTCATGGATTGGCTGAATGACGGTAGATTAGCTCGCGCTGCTTGGCAGGGCTATTTGGAAGCAGAGAATTTAGCCACTTATAAAATTGAAAAAATCATATGCCAACGTGGTTAATTCTGACTATTGTCGCTTATTTTTTACTAGCTGTCGCCAATTTAGGCGATAAATTTTTAATTAGTAAGGTTTTACCGTCCAGTAAAATTTATGCCTTTTTAATTGGCTTAATGTCACTGGTCGTCTTTGTTGCAGCGCCTTGGGGATTGATGTGGCCGGGCTGGCTTTGGCTAATTTTTAATTTAGCCGTCGGAGCTCTATTTCCTTGGGCTTTACTCGCCATGTTTACTGCGCTAAAGCATGGTGATACCTCACGCATCACTATTTTAATTGGTAGTGCTATTCCAATTTTTACTTTTTTATTATCTTTACTACTCTTAGGAGCCAGCTATAACTTTCAACAAACTTTGGGCTTAATTTTACTGATAGTCGGCTCACTGATTATTTTGGCCATCAAAGATCAACCCAAGTCAAAAAAAATTATCAACTCGATTAGTAAGGCTCTTTGGCCCAGTCTTGTTTCAGCTATAATTTTTGCTTTTTATTTTATCGGCACTAAATTCGTCTATGAAAATCAACCGTTCTTATCTAGCTATATTTGGTTGGCTGGTGGCAACGGCTTAATGGCTTTATTGTTTTTAGTTCCCACCTCTTGGCGTCAAGAAATTTTAAGTGGACTGGGTTACAAATCAAAGAAGCAACAAACCACCAAACAAAAATTTTTATTGATTATTAATCAAATTTTAGGTGGATTAGGTTCACTAATTCAACATTATGCTATTTTTTTCGGCCCAGTAGCTATTATTAATGCTTTGCAAGGTGTTCAGTATGTTTTTTTAATTTTAGGGGGTTGGTTTTTAACTATCTTTTTTCCCAAAATTATCAAAGAAAATATCAGCCGTAGCGTGATTATCCAAAAAATTATTGCTATTATTGTTATTGCCATCGGACTTTATCTTACCACCCAATAAGATAATTACAAAACTATTTTGGCTATAAATTTGTCTTTTTTGCTCAAGGCTTCGTTGGCCTGGCGTGTCATGATTTTCACCGTAATAATATTACGCCTCAAACCCTGACACTGATCCGCCTCGCCTTATACAAAAAATCCTAAATTTCGCTACAAAATAATTTTGCAACCATCTTAATAACATGACTCGTAAAAAATATTCTACTAAAAAAATTTGGTTAGTGACCGCTTCGGTCATCTGTTTATTTTTAGCTTGGGTATTATATGCTTTTAAGTACGCTTCCAACTATCCTCCTTATATTACTTTAGCAGCGCCGGATAATTTTTGGGGGGTGACTTACTCCAAACGCTTCGCTTCTTTTTTAAATGTCGGTTGGAAAGAAAATTATTTAGCTATTTTAAATGATTTGGGAGCCAAAAATATTCGTCTGCCAATTTACTGGCAAGACGTCGAGCCCCGAGAGGGTGAATTTGATTTTAAAGAATACGATTGGATGTTAGAAGAAGGGGCTAAAAAGAATGCTAAATTTATTATCGTCATTGGTCGTCGTTTGCCTCGTTGGCCAGAATGCCATGTACCTGATTGGGGGAAAGATTTAGAAGAAAACGAACTACGACCTAAAATTAAAAATCTCTTAACCACCATTGTCGCCAGATACAAGGACAGAAAAGAAATTATAGCTTGGCAAGTAGAAAATGAGCCATTGCTAGATTCCTTTGGCGTGTGTCCTCCTAGTGATGAAACCTGGCTTAAAGAAGAAGTAGCTTTAGTTAAAAGCTTAGATAGTCGACCCATTTTAATCACCGCCTCCGGAGAGCTTAGTAGTTGGCGTCGTGAAACTAAGGCAGGTGATTTGTTTGGCACTACTCTTTATCGGGTAGTTTGGAGTCCAACTATGGGCTATTTACGTTGGTGGTTGCCTGATTGGTTTTATCGAGCCAAACTAGAACAAACCGGCAAACCACTCAATAAAAGTATTATCGTTGAACTTCAAGCAGAACCTTGGGCACCCAACAGTTCTCTAGAGAATTTACCCTTCAAAGAAGCGGAAAAATCTTTAGATATCAAACAATTCAGAGCCAACCTGCAATACGCCATTAACACCGGTTTTAAGCAATCTTATCTCTGGGGCGTAGAGTGGTGGTATATGCAAAAAATTCGAGGCAATCCAGAGTTCTGGGACGAAGCAAAAAAATTAAATTGGTAAAATAAATCCCCGTAATTGCTTACGGGGATTTTCATTAATAAATTGTTTATTTTTCTATTTAACGTTTGGGTCATTGGTTGACCCCGGTTCGTTAGTAGAAATTTCTGTCTTATCAGTTTGCTGATTCATCACCATGTTGGCTGGTAATTTAAAGGGAAAGCATTCTACGCGTTCTTCCATATAAACCGGTTTTACTTCTGAACCGTTAGGATCCTTCATTAGCACCCAAGTACCCTCTGCTGCCGCCGGTTTAAATAAACCATCCGGATCAGCTTGTGGCAAAATTGCATAACCATATTGGGATGCAGATGCTTCAATTTTCATCGGATTAGTAAGTTGCGTAGAGTAAGGAATGGGATAACCAATAGTTTGACCTAAATAAATGAATTACCGCCGGCTATGAAGCCGGCGGTTTCCAGTTTGGGGGCTACGCCCCCTTAAACCATTGGGTGCTAAAGCAAAGTTTGTTGAGGAAATTCAACTTGGTGGTGTGACTGGTTTT
>Ga0172379_10001790_pt1 | contig 40998 bp, 37 predicted proteins | sample GrowelOW334metaG_FD_119756 | JGI IMG/M metagenome (GOLD analysis project Ga0172379, IMG submission 119756) | Groundwater microbial communities from an aquifer near a municipal landfill in Southern Ontario, Canada - Groundwater well OW334 metaG | ecosystem: Environmental > Aquatic > Deep... | reverse complement strand
CCGATCGTTCAGGGTGGCGTCGACCATGAGATGCGGCGAATATCTGCCGAATCGCTTAGAGAAATGGGTTTCCCGGCATTCGCCATCGGCGGCCTCAGCGTCGGCGAAGAGCGCAACGCGATGCTCGACTCAGTTGAATTCACGGGTGGGCTTCTGCCCGAAGACGGGCCGCGCTACCTGATGGGCGTCGGGATGCCGATGGACATAATCGACTCGATCGAGCGCGGCGCGGACATGTTCGACTGCGTGCTGCCGACGCGGATGGCGCGCAACAGCGCCGCTTTCACAAGCTCCGGGCGCCTGAACCTCCGCAACGCCGTCCACCAGACAGATCCCGGCCCTCTCGACCCGGAATGCGAATGTTACACCTGCCGCAATTTCTCCCGCGCTTACCTTCGCCATTTATTCATGGCCGGCGAGATTATGGCCGCCCGCCTGACTTCCTTCCACAATCTTTTCTTTTATGCTAAAATTGTTTCGCTCGCGAGACGGGCGATTATTGAAGGGTCTTTTGACAGCTTCAAAAAAAATATGGAATCGCGCTTAACGCGCGAAGGAGAAGATTGATGCTTAAAGTTTTTATCGCAACCGTGACAGCGATGCTGGTGAGCGTAACCGCATTCGCTCAAAGCGCAACAGCGCCTATGGGGCTCGGCGGCCTGACAGACAAACGCAATCTGCCCTCGCTTGTCATGATGGTCGGCTTCATCGTCATTTTTTACTTCCTGCTCATCCGCCCGCAGCGACAGCAGATGAAAGCGCGCCAGGCGCTTCTTGCCTCGCTCAAAGTCGGCGACAAGGTCATCACCACCGGCGGCATCTACGGCGAGATCACCGATATCAAGGAAAAAAGCGTCCGCGTTAAAATAGCCAAGGATGTCATTTTGCGCATGGACCGCAGCGGCATCCAAAGCAAAACTACAAAAGATGAATGATGGCTTCAAAACCCGCGTTCTATTCGAACAGGAAAGAAAGCGTTAGCACAGCCGGCGTCATCATCGCTCTGCTGCTGTTCGGATTAGTGTCTCTCGCTTTAGTTATGTTCGCCATCAAGAACAAACCCGGCTCCGCAGCGCCGGCAAACAACGTTTTGGCCGAACAGACTCCAACGGCCCCCGCTCCTCCAGCGATCGCAAAACTTGAAGTCCTGAAAAACCAGACGGCTCCAAAACCGGCCATTAAATCCGCACAGGAAAAGAAACGCGAAAAATCGGCTACCGTCATTGTTCTGCCTATGCCGATTGTCACTCAAGCGCCTCCTCCCAAACAGCAGCCGCAGCAACCGGCGCAACGGATCGAGCGCCCGCGTCAGGCGGCAATAAACCCGGCGCCTCGCGTTTCGGCCGTTCCTCAACAGACCACCGTTGACGTTGTCAAAACTGAATCTGACATTCAACCGTCCGCGCGCCTTATTACGCCCGCAGACATGAATAACGCGGAAAATGCCAAACCGGCTCAGAGCGTTGAAAAGGTCGACCAGAAATCGCTCGGCGGAAAAGCCATCCCGTGGTATTCGGTTCGCGTCGGTTACACCGACAGCAAAACTCGCGCCGACATCCTCCGCGACGTGCTCTCGCAGCAGGGTTTTATCAAGGCTCAGACGCTAGCCGCCGGCGACGGCAATTTCTACGTTTCTCTCGGCGATTATATGTTCCGGTATCAGGCGGAGGACGTCGCGGAAAATATTCGCAAAAAGACCAGCATGGAACCGCAGATATATGAAAAGACGGTTGCGAAATAGAACTGGAGATCGGGATCAGGAAACAAGGGGCCGGCTTCAAAAAAATAAAACAATTCAAAACTTCATTCGGGGAAACAGATAATGGAAAAAGAAAGATACGATGTAATAGTCGCCGGAGCCGGTCCTGGCGGAATGGCATGCGCTCTGTATGCGGCGCGCGCCGGCTTCAGCGTTGTCGCGATAGATCAGGGCGCCCCCGGCGGTCAGATGACCATGACCGAGAAGATCGACAACTATCCCGGTTTCCCGGACGGCGTGGACGGTAACGAACTGGCCGAACTGATGCTCAAGCAGACTCAGCGTTTCGGCGCCGAAATCGCTTACGGCTTTATCACCGGAGTCGAGAAAAAGGACGACGGAAACATTATAGTGAAGCTCGACGAAGAGAGCGTGAGTTGCCGCGCGTTTGTGATCGCCACCGGAGCTGCGCCGAAAGAGCTGGGAGTCCCCGGAGAAAGCAAGCTGCGCGGTCGCGGCGTTTCTTACTGCGCGGTGTGCGACGGATTCTTTTTCAAAGGCCAGCAGGTGTGCGTGATCGGCGGCGGCGACGCCGCGGTTGAGGAAGCCGTCTATCTCAGCAATTTGTGCGCGAAAGTGACGGTGATTCACAGGCGCGACAAACTGCGCGCCGCGAAACACGCCATCGATGCGGCGCTCGCGCATGAGAATATCGAATTCGCTCTTAACACAAAAGTTCTGGCGGTGAACGGCGCGGACGGCGTTGAGAGCCTTCGAGTCGCGGACGCCGTAAGCGGCGCGGAGCGCGACATTCCCTGCACTGGCGTTTTTATGTATGTCGGCGTCAACCCGATCTCAGAATTCGTTCGCGGCGCTATCGAGATCGACGACTATGGATTCATCAAAACAAGCGATGAGATGGAAACTAATATTAAAGGAATATACGCAGTCGGCGACGTCCGGCGGCCGCGGAACCGGCAGGTTGCGACTGCCGTCAGCGACGGCGCGACAGCCGCGCTCTCTATAGAACGCGTTCTCAACCAACAGCCGGACCGGTTCAGAAAGTAAGTAGCGAGCAGCCGGCAGGGGCGGGTTTCAAACCCGCCCTGAAATAAAGAAGAGACACTTATTTATAGATAAAAGACATAAAAAAACTTTGAGGGATGAAAAATGAGCGAACTCAGCGCGCAGATCGGAAAAGCGGTTGAAGCGATACGGAAAATAACAGATTTCGAACCTGAGGCGGGTATAATCCTCGGCACAGGGCTCGGCGCCATCGCCGGCGAGATCGAAAACGCGGAGATCATCCCTTACGAGGAGATTCCGGGTTTCTCGAAACCGACGATCTTCGCGCACGAGGGCAAGCTGCTGTTCGGCAAACTCGGCGGCAGGCGGGTAGTTGCCATGCAGGGTCGCTTCCACTTTTACGAGGGTTTCTCGCCCGCGCAGGTGACTTTTCCCGTGCGCGTTCTGAAAGCGCTCGGAATCGACACTCTGATCGTCTCGAACGCCGCCGGCGGCATGAACCGTTTCTATGAAGCCGGCGACCTGATGATTATCGACGACCACATCAACATGATGGGATTCAACCCTCTGATCGGCCCGAACGACGAAACGCTCGGACCGCGCTTCCCCGACATGTCGGAACCGTACGACCGCGCTCTGATCCGGCGCGCCGAGGACATCGCGCTCGCTGAAGGCATTCGCGCCCACCGCGGCGTCTACGTCGCCGTCACCGGCCCATGCCTCGAAACAGCCGCCGAATACCGCATGTTCATCACCTTCGGCGCCGACGCCGTCGGCATGAGCACTGTTCCCGAAGTCATCGTCGCGAAACACTCCGGCCTTCGCGTCTTCGGCATCTCCGTCATCACCGACATGTGCATTCCGGACAAACTTAAACCGGCGGACATCAAAGACATCATCGCCGCCGCTTCGAAAGCGGAACCTAAGCTGACTAAACTTATTGTTAAACTTGTTGAAAGTTTATAATTTCAGACGCCGGGCATTTAGAGTTTGAAGCTTGAAAAAGATCTAAAGTTAATTTTTCTATGCGTTGATGATATAATGAATCGTTAAACGCGCAATTTGCGATTAAGTGAATGGGCTAAAGGGAGCGAAAACGCTCCGGACAGGAGTTTATTGATGAATAAACAAACCCTCATCATTGGGGCGATGATAATTTTTCTGTTTTCCGCATGCGCATTGGCCGAGGATTTATCGACACGCGTGAATATCGCGCTGGACGACGGCACTGTGATGATTTACGCCGGAACGAAAAAAGGCGTGAACATCGGAGACGAGTTCGACGTTATTCGCTCCGGCGAACGGGCCGGACATATCAGGGTTGTTCGCACAAAAGACCTCTTTTCATACTGCGAAATCATAGACGGCGCTGTTCAGGAAATGGACACTGTTGTGCGAGTGAAAGTCGGAACTGCCGCCGATGCCGCGGCGGCGGCTAAAACGCCTTCCGGCGTAAAAACGACATCCGGGGAAACGCCTGCTGAGACCGGCGGCGAAGCCTCTGACACGCAGAAAACAAAAACCACCGCTGTCGCCGGAAACGAATCGTCAACCGAAGCGACTCAGGGAACTGCCGCGGACGGCAAATCGGGATCGGTTCGCACATCCCCACGCCGCGAATCGGCCAAGATTGAAACTGAAACCAAGCCCGGAACGGAATCGGGAACAGCGTCAGCGCCCGCCTCTGAATCAGGCGGATCGAAAGAACCCTTGAATTCCAAACGCGGCGGCGACAAAACCGTCCCGGCGGATAAAAACAAAACCACGGAATCAGGAAAGACCGCATCAACAGCGCCGGCGGCCGATGAAAAAAAACGCGGCCTGTCTCCAATCGGAACTCCGAACACTGCCGCCTTCGGCCTCTCCGGCGTTATCTTCATTCCTTCGGCAAACGTCCAGCCCGCAGGGAAAATCACAGGTATGGTCGCATACGCCAGCGCTTCAGATGAAAATAACGACTTCACCGACACCGGGTTCGGCGTCAATTACGGATTCAGCGGCGACATGGAAGCCGCATTCATGTACGTCGCCAACAGCTATAATATGCCCGGCCAGACTAACCTTTCACTCGACGGCAACACGAGCATTCTATCCCTGAAATATCAGTTGCCTCAGACAAAGCCCCCCTCTTTCATCAAACAGGTCAAAGAGGCCCGCTTCGCCGCCGGACTTCAGTTTTTCTCGATGAAAATCGACGCGAAATCCAACACTTTTTCGGCGAGCGTCACCGGCAAGGCGACCCGCCTGTACGCCGTTGGCACAGGCGTGATTTCTAAGGGAACCGGCCACCTCGGCATCTTCACTCAAAACGGCGATCTGGTCAACGACTCCGACAACAAGGGCCTCGGCCTTATGGCCGGCTATGAATATCCCCTCGCAAGTGGCTCTAAATCCGCTATGGACCAGATGACCCTCCTGTTCGAACTCGACAGCAAATCAATCTATCTTGATACATACAGAACTCTGAGTCTCGGCCTCAGATACGCTCTGTCAGACGCCGGACATGTCACCCTGTCTGTCGCCGACATCACAAGCGCCAAAGCGATAACACTTAGCGGCGCATACAGTTTCAAGTAAAAGGAAGCTCCAGCGGCGCAACAATCAGCGCGATGCTGAATAACTTTACCGGAATCGGCGCATCCGGTTGACAAAAAACAAATAACTATGCGAGGCTCTATGAAAACTCTACGCCTGTTAGCAATCTCGGCAATAATCCTTCTCGCCGCCGGCGCGGCCAGCCCTGCCCATGCCACAGACCTGCTTAAACCAAACGGCCTTTCCTTCGAAGCGGGCAAGATTCAGGAAAAAGACGGCCGCTCCGACCTCTTCTTCGCCTCACTCATTCCTCAGTTTTCCATCGGCGGCCTCACCGCCGTCATCAATGTCAACTACATCGCAGACCGCGAATTTAAAATCCGCGACGCCGGACGCGACTTCATTGTCGTCGACTCCGTCCAATACAAACACAACGACAAATTCAAGTTCTATTACGGCGAAATTAAAAACCTTACATTCGGCAGCGGATTCATCGTCTCCAACTACCGCTCCGACATTCGCGGCAACGTTCCGCTCAACCGGCAGCGCGGCATCGAACTCGACCTGAAATCCGACGATTCTTACATCAAAGCTTTTGGAACGCGCTCCGACCTGTTCGGCGTGCGCGGCGTGAGGACGCTCGGCGCTTTCAGACTCGGCGCCACCGCAATTTCCGACGCCGACCCTGACTTCGAAGAGATCGGCATCGACATCGAAACCAACTTCAAGCGCGAATGGGTCAAGTTCTACGCCGAGTCCGCGAAGATCATAGATTACGGCGACGGCGTGGCGCTCGGCGTTGTCGCCTCTCCCGTTAAGAAGTTTTCCGCGAAAGCTGAATTGCGCGATTTCAGTTCCGACTTCGTTCCGAGCATTGTTGACGAACATTATGAAGCAGGCTCTCCGTTCCTCAAGCTGACCAACACAGGCCGGACTTATGGATTGTACACAAGCATGGATTTCTTTCCCGGCGGCGAATACTCGCTCGGCCTGACGCACGAAAGCTACGAAGACCACCAGCCTCGCACGACCATCAAGGCTCGCGGCAAAATCACTCCCCGCCTCAGCGGCGACATCTTCTACGCCCAGGAAAACTTCGTCCCTAAAAACGGTTGGATCAAACCCAAAAATTCAGTCGCCCGCGGAATTCTCACATTCAAGCTGAACAATAAAGCAGACCTCATCCTCGACTACTACCGCGCTTATGACGACAGCCTCAACAAACAGGACTCGCTCACTTTCAAAACGCGCATCAAATTGTTCTGATTGAATTATTCAGAAATTTACCAAACAAAAAAGACGGCCTGACAGCCGTCTTTTTTATGCTTTTAATTGTTTTTGCGGCTTTGTGTCGCCGCCCTCGATTATTTGAGTCCGAGATACTTCTTGAATACGTTAACCGCTTTTTCCTCGTCGAATGGTTTCGAGATTACGCTGAGGGCGCCGGCTTCGAGCGCTTCGAGAAGTTTGTCCTGAGCGCCGCCGAGCGAGCTGACGACGATGATTTTCGCCGACGGGTCGCCGTCGATGATTCTCTTGACCGCTTCCATGCCGCCGATGCCGGGCATCGAGAGGTCCATGGTTACGAGGTCCGGTTTGTATTTCTCATAATATTCTATGGCTTGCTCGCCCGTCACCGCATTGTCTATGACTTCGCAGCCCTCTATGTTCTCAACAATTTCCGTGAGCAGGTGAGCGGCGACGCGGCTGTCGTCGGCAATCAGAATTTTCTTTGAATCGCCCATTGGAATCTTCCTTCCCGCCTGTTATTTTTGCATTTGCGCAACTATCAGATTTTCGATACGATCGCCAGTTCGTAGTTGCCGATCTGCGTGTAACCGGGCACGACCGTCGCTTGCTCGCCGCGCGCGATGGGGATGTTTTTGTCGACTTTATCCAGAAAAGTCAGCGGCGGCTGGAAATCGAGTTTCTTGCCCATCTCGATCATTTTCGATCTGATATTTCCGCAGACAACGTTGACGAACTCCGAAAGCGTGTCCCTGATCAGTTCTTCGTCGAACGGCAGGTCTTCTTTCTTGAATGTTTTCTTCGCTATTTCCTGTCCGATGTCCCACGTTACGTTGATGATGTAGCGGGCGTTGATGTCGCCTCTGAAATCGAGCGCCGCCGCTACGCCGAGGTTGGCGACGGACTCTGTTTCGGAGCGAAGCTGGCCGGACTTGGAGATCATGTCGCCGATGCGGCGGAAGAGTTTCTCGGTCAGGTCGACAGAGACTTCAACGAGTTCCTTATGCGGAATGTCTTCCTTTATCATGACCTCTATCGGCGGGATGGACTGCTGTTCGTCCTTGAACGCGTTTAGTTGCGTTTCGAGCTGCGCCTTGTCGAGGTGCCCGCAGGCCACTATGGCTTCGCCGAGATAGATGTGGTTGTTTTTCTGGCTGGTTATGATTTCCTCAAGTTGCTTTTCAGTGAGGAACCCCATGCTTACGGAGAGATCGCCGAACCGCATGTCGGTGCGTTTCTGCTCGTTGTGGATTTTCGCCACCTGTTTTTCGGTCAGAAACGCGTGTTGTATCGCGATCTCGCCCAGTTTCAAAATCTTTGATTTCTGGTAATTGATCGCCTCGATAAGCTGGTCCTTGTCGAGAATGTCTTTTTCCAGCAGATACTGGCCGAAAAACTTAGGAATCATTGAATGCATGCCCGGCTCCTTTTGCGTTGCGCCTGATTCTTCACGTGCGCCCGATTATAAAACTGGCCATAATAATATTATTGCAAATAAAGGTTATGTCAATAGTATTATTTCCGTTATTTGCGAAATGCGTTTGTTTAATCGCGATTTTATGTTTTTTTCCGCCGGTTGCCGGCCAGCGTTTGACACGTTCGCTTCCCGAATATAAAATGACTCTCGATTTATGAACATAAGAAATGTCTTTCAGGTTGTTCTGAGTGTTGACGGAGTTTTGCTCTTCGTCATTTGCATTCTGGCGTCCGTGCATCACTCGCGCCTTAAGATGCCCAAGTTTTTGCTTATCGGCGGCGGCGCGATTCTGCTTATGGGGTTGCCTGCGCTTTCCGCCGCGAATTTCCTGAGCATCAATCCGGGCCACATTGAGGAATTTATCGAGATCGCCGGTTCGGCCGGCTTTTTCCTATGGATGCTCGCCGCGATGGAGGGCGACCGCCGCATCGGCGTTCGGCTCCCGGTTTTCGGCTTTCTCTTCGCCGGCATTCTCGTCGTTTCCGTTATCGTCACCGGCAGAATTTTCGAGCCTGTTGTCGCCAATTTCCGCCCTCTCTTCGTTTACTTCGACCTCTCGCTCACTTCTTACGCTCTCCTGTATGTCATCGCGCTCAGGCGGCGCGGCAACCATTATGTCTTTCAGTCGTTTTTGTTTTTCGTGATTTCACACGGCATCAATGTCTACACGGTTTCCGTGACTGTTCCGGGATCGCACATGCCGGACGCGGCGATTCTCATCAGCGCGATTTCTCAGCTTTTCGGATTCCTTTCCATGCTTCTTTATGTCGACTCGTCGGCGTCATCGGCTCTGGAACAGGAAATTGGCCGCAAGGAACTGCGCGCGGCTATTTCCGCCGCTTCTGCGCAGATCACTCAGCGGCTCGGCGAACTCGACGGCGGGGCCCGGCATGAAGAAATCTTCTCCGAAGGCCTTCAGATTATCGCCGCCTCTCTTCGCGACCAGCTCGGCTGCGGCCGCGTTTTTTACAGCCGCCGCGCTGAAACGCCAGGCGCTTTCACTTTCAACGACTGCCTCGCAAACGAGTCTCCGGGCCGCGCTTCAAACGCCGTTAAACTCCCTGAATCCATTATCGAAAAACTTACCGAGAACCGCGAACCGCTCCTGGTGGCCGACGCCGGAACCGATCCTTTCATCCACGACCACTACTTCGCAATGATCGGTCTGAAATCCTTCGCTATCGTTCCGGTCTCAGAGGGCGACCGCCTGATCGGCGTCATGCTGCTCGGCGCCCGGAAAAACGGCGTCCCCTTCTCTTTCGACCCGGAGGCCCTCCCGTTCCTCGCAAGCCAGATCTCTCTCGTTATTTCCTATCTCAACCTGCGCGGCGAAGTTGTCGTCGCTCCGGAAACAGACGCCGTTTCGCTGCTCCGTAATTTCTCTTCTTTCCAGAAACTTCTCGCAGATTCGATCGACGAGGCCGACAAAACCGGCAGCTCTTTCGCTCTGATTTTTTTCGACGTCGACCACTTTTCGGCTGTTAACGAAAAACTCGGTTTCGAGCGCGGGGACCACCTGCTGCGCGACCTCGGCGTTATTCTTTCGAATTATGCCGGACCGGCCTACACCGGCCGCGTCGGCGCCGACGAGTTCGCACAGATCGTTCCCGGCGCCGGCGAGGAGGAACGCGCGCGCATTGAAAAATCGCTCCCGGAAATCACTAACCGCATCAAGCAATTATACGGCGACGCGAACGTGACTATATCCGTCGCCTTCTCGATATATCCTTTCGACTTCTTCGACAAATCAGGCGTCTTCAGCAAGATGCGCGAGATGCTCGCCGCCGGCCGCACTTCGACCAGCCGCATCGTCCGCGTCAAAATGGGCTGAACGGCGCGGGAGCGTTCCAACCTTGCGCATAATTTATTTCGACTGCTTTTCAGGCATCAGCGGCGACATGCTTCTCGCGGCTCTGTTCGACGCCGGCCTTTCCTTTCAGGCATGGTCCGCCGAGATGGATAAACTCGCGCTCGATGAAAATCCGCGATTCAGCCTCGAAAAGGTCTCTCGCGGCGGCATCAGCGCGACTCTCTTTAATATTGAATGCCAAAACGACGGCCATCACGAGCGTAAGCTCGACGACATGCTCAGAATACTCGACCGCGGCTCGATCGACCCCGACATTAAGGAACGCTCCGCCAACGCTTTCAGACGCCTTGCCGCCTGCGAGGCCGAGATTCACGGACGCGACATCGCGGACGTCCATTTCCACGAATTGAGCGGTCTCGACACGATCGTGGACATCGTCGGCGCTTTTACGGCGGTTAAACTGCTCGGAGCGGACGCGGCGGCGTCCTCGCCCGTCAATGTCGGCTCCGGCATCGTCGAATGCGCTCACGGCATCCTGCCGGTCCCCGCTCCGGCGACGGCTAAGCTCCTCGAAGGAGTTCCCATCTACAGCCGCTTCGAAAAGGAACTCACCACTCCCACCGGCGCCCTGCTCCTTACCGAACTCACACGCTCGTTCGGCGATCTGCCGCTCATGACCGTCGAAAGCATCGGCTACGGCGCCGGCGGCGAAAAAAGACATCAGCCGAACGTTCTTCGCGTCATCATCGGCGACGTTCACGCAGCCGAGGAGATCAATTCTCAGGAAATTATTCATCACGTTTCGACTAACATCGACGACACCGACCCGCGCGCGGTCGGCTACCTCCTCGAACGCGTTCTCGAGGAAGGCGCTCTCGACGCTTACATCGAGCCCATCTTTATGAAGAAAAACAGGCCCGGCGTCGTTTTCAACGTCCTTTGCGGCGCGGAATTCGTCGGCAAAGCTATCGATATGATTCTGAGCGAGACGATGTCTCTCGGCGTTCGCGTGGTCCCGACGCCGCGCATGTGCATCAACCGCCGGAACGAGATTATCGAGACGCCGTTCGGACCGATCAAGGTTAAACTCGCCATAATCAATGGCAGCGTCCGCCGCGCGAACCCGGAATACGAGGACTGCGCGCGCGCCGCCCGCGAAACAGGCCGCCCGCTCATCGAGGTTCTCGAAACCGTCCGCCGGGTCGCCGAAACCGCTTTTGTCAGTCCGTTCGATGGCGGTAACAATTCTAAGGAAAGCTGAAAACGATAATGAAAACTTCATTTACTTTTTTTGATATCGTCGCCCTGATCTGCATCATCGTCCCGGCCGTGCGCTGCCTTTTCAGAGGGTTTACGAAAGAGATTCTCTCGCTGGTCGGCATAATCGGCGGAATAGTTCTTGGCAGAATGTTATCCGTCTCCGTCGGCTCTATGTTCGGCGCATGGATTCACTACGAATGGGCGATGAAAGCAATCGGTTTCGTCGTCGTTTATTTCGTGTTCAATACAATCTGCTCAATCGCGGCTTTAATTCTGTCGAAGCTTATGAAGAAAACGCCGCTGACGACGGCCGACCGGCTCGGCGGCCTCGCCCTCGGCGCTGTCAAAGGCTTTTTGGTGGTCGGCGTTTTTGTCCTGCTCGTCAACGGAATCTCCGGCTCGATCGACCATTCATTCCTGAAAACTTCATTTATCGCGAGACCGGCCCTCGGGTTCATGAAACTTCTGACCGGCATCGTAATCCCCGCGGCAAAACATGCAGCTACCCTTTAACTTTCAAAATAAAGCTATCATGGCGCCGATGTCGGACGTCAACACGCCCGCGTTCTGCCGCGTTCTGCGCGATCTCGGCTGCCCGCTTATCTATACCGCGCTCCTCACAAGCCACGGACTCGTCTATCAAAACAAGCGCACTCTCGAATTCATCTCCGCTCTGCCCGGCGGCGTGCCTTACGTAGGCCAGATTTTCGGCGGCGTTCCGGACATCATGGCGGAATCCGCGCGCATTCTCGAAGCCACAGGCAAATTCATCGCGATCGACATAAATATGGGCTGCCCTGCCCCGAAAGTGGTCAAGGGCAACGCGGGCGTCGGCCTCATGCTCGATCCTGACCTTGCTGAAGGAATAGTCAAAGCTGTCGTGGGAGCGGTCAAATTGCCGGTGACGGTGAAGATGCGCGCCGGCTGGAGTTCCGATGTGATAAATTGCATCGAGCTTGCCGAGCGATGCGCCGGCGTGGGCGCGGTTGCTGTGGCCCTTCACCCGCGCACAAAGGAACAGGCCTACCGGGGCAAAGCCGACTGGAAGCTCGTCGCCCGCATGAAAGAAAAGCTGTCGGTCCCAGTGATCGGGTCGGGCGACATTTCGTCGCCTGAAAAGGCGAAGCGGCGAATGGCGGAGTCGGGCTGCGACGCGGTGATGATCGGCCGCGCCTGCCGCAGCGACCCCACCCTGCCCGGCCGAACTCAGAAACTTCTCGACGGCGGAGAACCGGCGGCGCCGCCATCCACTCAGGAACGGCTCGCCATCGCCTCGCGTCACTTTCAATATCACATCGAAAACGAAGGGCCCGAACACGGAACCTGTTCGCTCAGAAGCCACCTCGCGCATTACATCAAAGGCATTCCCGGCGCCTCCGTGATGCGTTCGAAAATCATGTCATCCATCGATCCCGAAGCGATCATCGCCGCTCTGAACAAATACGATCAGCGCCAATATGAAGATCAAATATCGAATATCGAACAGGAAATCGCGGAATGATGAAGGAAAGAAAAAGCAAAAAATAATGATTATGCCTGAAACTCAGATGATTGGTAGGACCGTATCTTTCAACCTTTGAAATATGATTGCTGATGGGCGCCATGCATCAAATCGATTTTCTTTGTGCATGTAGAGACACCCTTCTGCCTTCTGCCAATTTCTTTTTTTGAATTCAACATTATACTTCTACCAAAGCGCTGGAAAGGACTTATGAAATGATACCTATCGTCTACGTAGTTGGAAAATCAAATTCAGGCAAAACAACGCTTGTCGAAAAACTTATCGCCGAATTGAGCGCGCGCGGCTATAAAGTCGCGTCAGTGAAATACACCGCTCACCATTTCGACCCGGACACGGAGGGAAAAGACACATGGCGCCACACAAAGGCGGGCGCGGTCGCTTCGGCCCTCGTCACGCCCGAGAAGACAGCCCTCTTTCTGCCCGGCGAACGCCCGACCCTTGATGAACTTATCTACGAACACATCACGCTCGCCGACATCGTCATAACCGAGGGCGGCAAGCACGAGTCGGCGCCGAAAATCTGGGTTCTCGGCTCGCCCGAAGAAAAAGTGGAATGCAAAGCGGAGGAACTGATCGCTGTGGCGGCGGACTTCGCTGTGGAATCGGCGGCTCCGGCGTTCGTTCGCGACGACGCGACCGGAATGGCCGACCTGATACAGAAAACATTCCTTAAAAACGTCTCGCGCAGCGACGTCAAAGTCTGGCTGGACGGAAAGTTCCTCGAAATCAAGCCGTTCGTGAAAGCGTTCATAGGCCAGACAATCAAAGGCATGCTGTCCTCGCTCAAAGGCGGAAAACGCGGCGAAAAGATACATATTAAAATCGGACGCTGAGAGGGAAACCCGGCGCCGGGAGCGGCAAGATTTTAATTAGGCTTGACACGGAGCCGGTTAAAGAGTAAAAAAGCCAATGGTAGATGAAATGTTTTTGATAAATAAAAACAAATTATTATACTGAACAAGTAAAAAACGGCTTGAACAGACAGGCCGAAGATCCGGCTTCAGGGAACGCGAGAAGCGGCCCGCCGGTGAATAACTGAGAGGAGCATCAAAATGGCGCACAAAATCACCGATGACTGTGTATCCTGTGGGGCTTGCGAATCGGAATGCCCGGTTGAGGCCATCAGCGAAGGCGATGACAAGTACGTTATCGACGCCGCAACCTGCACGGACTGCGGAAGCTGTGTCGAAGTTTGCCCGAACGACGCTATCGTCGAAGGCGACTGAAGACGCATTTAAGTTTCGAAATTAAAACCCGGCGCATGTTCCATCTTCCGCCGGGTTTGTTTTATTTGGTTCGCCTCTGAATCCCACTGACATTATGTTTTTCTCGTTCCCTCTCTTCGCTAGTAATGCAGACAAGATGTTTTATAAGACTCCCCCTTATAAAAGGGGGACACAGGGGATTGTAGCTCTGCGATCTGCTGTGCGGTCTGCATTCTGCCTTTCCGCTTTTCCCTTTCTACCTTCTACTTTCTTCTCTCTACTGTTTTTCCGCGCGAAGCGCCTTGGAATGCGGTGGCTCGACACCGCTTTGTCATGTCGCGGATTAGCGAAGGCGTCGTCACATTAATACAAATTATCATAACTCCTAAATCTCGGCCTGACCCAACTTCTCTGTTTCCCTGTGTTCTGCATTCTGCTTTTATCTGTTCCCTGTGTTCTCGCTACTCGCAACTCGCTACTTTTTTGAGAACGTCATTCCCGGCGGAGATCGGGAATCCAGAGGGGACATGACGTCAGGGGTGATATTTCGGGCAGGGTGGCCGAACAGCGGCTTATTCTTTTGTAGCTGTCGGGCTTCAGCCCGACAGAAAGGCGCTCAATGAATATTCCCAGTTCCCGGCTTGTCCCCGTTTCGTCACATGTATTGTTTAGAAACCATTAGGAAATTCTGTTTCTAATTCTGAAATGAGAATTGGCAAATCCACTTTTTCCCATACTTCGTGCGCTTTTTTCACGTGGCATTTGCGGTTTTCTTCATTTGTTGCAATCCGGGCCATCCTTCGATATACCTGTCCAATATTGTACGGATTCGGTATCTTTTTAAATAAAGCCAATGCTTCTTCATAATGTTTCTGTGCTTCTTCGTTATTGCTTTTAGCGGAAGCGATATCGCCGAAGCCCATTGCACAATGGGCTTTCCCATAAACGTCGCTCACCTTATTATAAAATTGCAATGCCTCTTCATAATGTTGAAATGCCGTTTCATATTTTTCTAGTTTGACATTAAGATTAGCAAGATGTCTCTTACAAAAAGCTTTACCGCGTGTTTCGCCGAATTTTCCAATAATAGACAATGCTTCCATGAATCTTGAATTGGCCATCTTATATTCGGATTTTTCTAACGAGATCGCGCCTAAAAAGACACGGCAGGTTTCTACATCATTAACACTGCCGGTTTTCTTACAGGAAAGCAATGCTCGCTCGAAGCATGAACGGGCCAACTCAAAATCAGATTGTTCAAAAGCAATTACACCCATGCGATTGATGCAATTTGCTTCTCCTTGAATCCCTCCATTTTCAATGCTATTGAATAAATCGACGGCTTGTGCGAGTTGCGTATAGGCTGCTTTATATTCAGAACGATAAAATGCTATATCTCCTATCTCTTTCATACAATTCGCTTCGCCAATTAAGTTGTTTTCTATTCTATAGAGTGTTAAAGCTTGCTCATACTTTTGTTGAGCTTTTTCATGTTCAGAATGATAAAATGCTATACTACCTATGAAAAAAGTGCATTCTGCTTCTCCTACTATATCCTCAGAAACTTTAAATAGCGGTAATGCTTTCTCGAAATGGGAAAGCGCTGTGTCTAAATTGGATCGTCCATTTTCAATGATACCGATCCAATAGATACATATGGCTATCAAGTCTGTCTTCTTTAGTAATTCTGCGGCTGTCAAAGCAGCTTCAAACGGACGTGTAGTGCCCACACCGGTATAATTTACGAAATTACCCCACAGACAAATAACCCTAATCGTGTCTTCAGAGGGGTAATTCTTTAAGATAATTGGCGCTAGATATTCTATATTTGAAGCTTCCGGTGAAAGACGAGATCTCGCTTCTTCCCCGCTTTCCGAACCAATGTTGGAAGAATGTCTTCTTATAAGATTCAAATAATGAATCATTAATCGGTCTTTGCTTTTTTTGTCAGGACTATGATATTTCATTACATATTCGCGAAGAGGCGCTAAGAGACGGAGCCGGTCTGATTCATCAAATGCCAAACCAACTTTTCTCAGAACAGATGCTGCTTCGTCAGATTTATTAGGCAAAACAGCCTCGAAATCACTATGCGCAAGACCATCTGGCAGAAATGCGAGAAGAGAAAGAAGACGCTTTGCATATCTAACCATGCGTGGGCCATTAATAGAAAGCTTGTATGATATTTCTATGTTCGTTAAACGATCAGCTCCGGCGCCACATTTCAACATAGATGTTCGTTCGTCTTCCCATCTTTTCCATATACCCTTGAGATTAGGTTCCCCTTCAGCGGCATGTGCAATTAAATTAATTGCAAGCGGCACACCTTCCATAGCATTGCATAAAGTATCTATCAGAATATCTTCTCTAAATGACCCTCCAGCAATTGCTATGAATATTTTTCTGGAGTCGATGAGTTTAAGTGGATCCACACGAATTGGTTCACGCCATTTAACACCGCTTGGTCTTACACTTCCTCGCATAGTAATGATTAAGGCTAATCCCTGAACTTCAGCAAGAGCGCCGAGAAAAGCTTCAATTTCTTTTGTGTCTGCCTCCCATGGAGTTTCTAAATTGTCGAGAACCAGAATTGATGGATGCTTTCCTAATTCATATAGGCACATCGGTTCTGCTTTTGGCGACATTTCAATCCATAACGCTCGCGCTATTTCCGCGGCAAGTGAGTTTCTTGTCATAATGCCATCGCATCGTATAAAGAAACGGCAGGCGCCATATCGATCCACAACTCGTTGATCACGAAGAACGGTGGAAACCAATGTGCTTTTCCCAATCCCCGGAGGTCCGAGAATCGGGGTAGGCTCGGGTTTATCTGTTAATAATGTATCAACAAGCTCTTTCAGTTGTTCATCCCGACCAAAGCAATGTGGCGCGGAAGGAATTTGCGGCGTTCTGCAAACACCATTGATAGCAGGTGATGCTGCTTCTTGATCAACATGTTTATTAGGAACAAGTGACTTGATAAACGGCGCAAGATCATCGTAGTCTTTCCCATATGAAATCACACAAAGCCGCTGCTCAGATGTATGCTGTTTTTGAAGTGTTTCTACTTCTTCTTCACGAGCAAGACGGAAGCGACGATATTCAGAACCGGAAAGTACCTTCCCAGTCCATTCCAGCAGCGCTTCGAAGTTCGGATCACTTAATCCCTCTCCGCATCCCACAAAAATAACTGTCCGCATTATTTGGATTGTTTTTAAAAATGATTGAAATAATTCGTTATTGAGGATTTTTTCATAAGAACGTATCCCGAGAATAACCGATTCAGGCTTTTCCCAAAAACCATGAAGATGTATTATCTTTTCATCCTCACCTCTCAGCGTTCGTTCTATTATATGTCCATCCATCCATGTGACAGGAGATAAACCAGTAACTTCTTCGAGAAGTCCGTCGTAATTAGTCGTTGCAATTGGTATTCCAAGTGAATGAAGTGCATCAATAACTTCCCGATTCTTATATTTCAATGTGCCTACAGATTCCCTTAACCAACGGCTGTATTCACCACCCTTTGGCGCTCCGAGTTTCGCTGAAATCACTTCTGCAACTGAAATAATTTCTAAAATATCCCCTTTATCAATTCCTTCATTTGCTCGTTCATCCCATCCTTTTTGGGTAGAGGGATCGATTTCCACACATCTGGTTACTCCATTATGTAAAAGGCCTGTCCAACCTGCGAGTTGATTTCCATCAGTAGCGCCTATTGAAACTCCAGCCCCAACAATAATGAGCGCGTTCCCTTTTTTTATCTGTTTTTTAAGATCTTCAAGAAGAATGTCCATTTTTCACCTGTATTTATTCATAGTTGTTGTTAAACAATTAAATGTATCTAAGATGGTTCTACTCAAAACGATTCTTGAATGATGTTCATTTATAACAAATCATTGTCAAAAATAGGACAAAGTATTAAAAGTTTATTCATAATGCCTACAATACCTGTTATATAGCTATGTGTCAACTGTGATGAAAGTATTGATGCAAGTGACTTTTGAAGGTCTGGTTTGAAACCAGCCCCTACAGCGGATGATGATATGAAGATTCTATAGGAATTGAGTTCGGGGTTGCTTCGTCACTTTATTCCTCGCAATGACGGATTTCTGAGGTGGGCTTTGCCCACCGCATTCCAAGGCGCTGAGCGTTCAGTTTCATTAATTCTGTGGAATCACCTCTATTCTTTGAGATGTGTTGAAAGTAAGATATAATTATCCATAAAAGAAGTGATCGAAATGTCTGAGATAAAACAACAGATGATTCGTTTTATTGAACGACTCCCAGAAGACGCGACGTGGGACGATCTGATGGCGGGATTGTACTTCAAGATAAAAGTTGACGACGGTTTGCAGGAACTGGACAATGGGAAAGGCATTCCTCATGCTGAAGTGAAGGAGCGAATGTCTAAATGGCTAACGAAAGAATAAGATGGGCGCCGCGAGCGCTCGCCGGCTATTTGCCGGCTATTGCCCTGTCGAACATGCCGACGATGCTGTTGCTCAACGATTTGCTGAACTCGCCCGGCAACAACCCTTTTGTGTAGTTCAGATCGGCTTTCGCACCTGCCGCGAGAAGCGCCTGCTTCGACTCTTCAAGTTTCTGGTAGATCGCCAGATCCTCGTACCGGGAGTAAAGATAGATGTAGCTGCCGGCAAGTTTCTTCAGTTCATCCGCGGGTATGGTGAGCGCTTTCGATGTGTTAGCTGTACCGCCGCCGGCCGCGCCGCTTATTTCGGGGTAAGGGCCGGAGTCCACAACGACCATCATGTACTTGCCGGGATTGTAATAACCGAGATATCCCGCCATGTTGGCGCCTCTTTCGTATCCGTGGAGTATCACTCTGGCCGGGTCAACATTTATGCCTTCCTTTGTCTGCAAATCCGTTATGACTCCGTCGATGAATGCTGAAATCTCTTCGGGCGTCATGGCTTTGTCGCCGGATTTCCATGCCGGAGCGGCGAAAGCGTAATTATATTGGTAAATCGTGTGATACCATCGGGCAAACGCGTCGGCGACTCCCTCGTCGTTTCCATAAAGGCTGATGACTAACGGCCTCATATTCTGCTTGTTAAATCCGGACGGCGCCCAGTACATATATTTCCTGTCCCAGTCGCCATTCAGGTAGCGTGACAACGCTCCGTAGGCTGCGGGAGAGTCTTTGATATTTTTGACGTTATACCCCGAATTCTTAAACAATCTCGTGCCGGGAATATATCCATCCCTAAAACCGCCATCCCTGAAACCGCCGTCCCTATCGCGATTATCCCTATTGTTAAATCCGTCATGGTTATCATTATCCCGATGATCGCCGGGATACCGGTTCACCTGCGCCTGCGCGCTCATATTCACAGCCGCCGATATCGCGAGCGCCGCGACAGCTATGAACGCCATCCTTAAAATACTGCTGTAAACGCTCTTTTTATTTATTAACATTTTCATCACCCCGCATTGTCGTTGAGGCGCCACAATCCGATTGTTTAATCCATTTCCAACGCCACATATACTAACACGCTCTCGCCTCAGTATGTTTCAAATGCCGTGCCTCTCGCCAAATAATCTTTTCCTTTGTTTATTTAGACGAACGGAATTCCACAATTCCGGTTTTCGGCAATAAAATAATCGAATCAGGTTGTATATCCGAAACACATTTTGAACCGCGCTAAAAGGTTGTTCCGCCGCTGATTTAAATGTATATTAAATTACTTACGATTCGGGGAGGTTGTATGTCTCTTTTAAGAACATTCCGTTACAACTGCATCACAATAATTGTCGCAACAACTCTATTGATCTCTTGTGTTTCTTTTGCCGGCTCGCTGAAAACTACCGAGGACGGCAATTCCCTGTCGATCGAAAATGCGGATTCCGGCCTTCTGCTCGAAATAAACAAAACGTCGGGCGTCTACCATATTTCGAAGGGCGGCAAGCGTTTTATCGGCGACGGGCTGGTGGCGATGCGCATCAACGGCCGCATGCTGCTCAACGCGGGGCCTGACGGCGCTCCTTCCGGCGAGATGAAGTTGAACGGCGTTTCAACGTCCGCCGGCGCCGACAAAACTGGCGCTTACAAGTCGGCGATTCTGAAGTGGGAAACCGAAGGCCTGCGCTTCGACACCGAATTCCGCGTCTATGAAGAGAAAACAGCGGTGAAATTCATGCAAAGTTTTCCCGACGGTTACAAAGCCGCGAAAACCGCCGCTTTCGGCGACACATCCCTGAATTTTCCGGTGTTCGCTCCTGACGACTCCGGCGCCGGCATGAATGTTTTTTCCTACAACTATCAGATTTGGCCTCAGGCGCTGTTCGGCAAAAATGTGAAACGCGCCCTCTCCAACTGGACCGACGGATTCATCGCGACTCCGCTGTTCGTTTTCGATCAAAGCGGCTGGACCGGCGCTCTGGCTCCGTTCAGCGACTTTTTGATCCGCTTCACGCGCGCGCTCGACCTTTCAAGCCGCGGTTTCGGCCACGCCGTCGCTGTCGGACTCGACGGCGAACTGCAAAATCTCGAACCCGGCCGCGTAACGGAAAGCATCGTCGTTTTCAGCGATAAAGGCGTCGTCGACTCGATGAACTCTCTCGGCGCCGCGATGCTCGCCGAAAGCGGTAAGAAGCCTCTCGAAAAGAACGAAACGTTCTTCCTGAAATATCTCGGCTACTGGACGGATAACGGCGCTTACTACTACTACCGCACCGCGCCGGGAAAGAACTACTCCGAGACTCTCCTCGCGCTCGGCGATTACCTGAAAAAAGAAAATATTCCGGCGCGCCATATTCAACTCGATTCATGGTGGTACTACAAATCCAAAATCGACAACGGCGTCATGCTCTGGGAGCCGGTGAAAGAGATGTTCCCGGACGGGCTGGCCGATTTCCAGAAAAAGCTCGGCCTGCCTCTCACGTTCCACAACAGATATTTCGCGATCGACACGCCGTATAAAGACCGGATGCCGTTCATCGGCAACGAAGGCGCGAAAGCGGCCGCCGAGAGCAAAAGCATCACTCCGGGCAGCGGCCCATCCGCTAAAGACGGCCTTCAGCCGCTTACGCGCGAGGTGTTCGACATCTGGGCCGACAGCGTCAAAAGCTGGGGCGGCGTGATGTACGAACAGGACTGGCTCGGAACGCAGATTTCGCGCGTCGACGCGCTACGCGGCGATCCGGACCTCGCCTCAAACTGGATGAAAAACATGAACGTCGCCATGGCCGCGCGCGGCCTCGACATTCAGTACTGCATGCCGACCATCCTCTTCTATTTCGAATCCACCCGCCATCAGGCTGTCTCTAACATCCGCAGTTCGAACGACTACTACGTCAGGTTCCACGGCCGCTCGGTTAATTTGTGGTGGGAGCATTACTACACTTCGCCGCTGATCGCCGCGGTCGGCGCTTATCCGTTCAAAGACGTTTTTATCACGAACCCGCCCGACAAAACTTTTGCCGATCCGCTACGCGCGCGCGGATATCTCGCTTCCGGAGACCCGAATAATAAATATGACGAAAACGCGCATCTTTTCGAGCCGTACTACAGGCAGGAAGCGCTTCTGAGCATCCTGAGCGCCGGTCCGGTCGGCATCGGCGACCGCATAGGCGACATCAACAAACCGCTCGTGGCGCTCATGGCGGACGAGGAAGGCGCGCTCGTGAAACCCGACCGCCCTCTCGCGCCCGTCGAAAGGATGTTCTTCAAAAACCCGATGGCGGAAAAGGAAACGCTCGTCGGCTACACGCAGTCCGCGGTATCAGGCAGGACGTGGCATTACGTTCTCGGAATGCACGTCAACGAATTGCTCATCAACAACAAGATGACGTTTACGCTGACTAACAACGACCTGCCGCTTTCCGGCGACTACGTGATTTACGATTTTTACGGCGGCTCCGCTTTGCGCGTCGGCAAGGAATTCAGCCTGAAGCGCGGACTGCGGCAGACCGAGTTCGTTTATGCCGTTCTCGCCCCTGTCGACGCCCGGGGCCGCGCGCTGATCGGCGACGCCGGAAAATTCGTCACCGCGTCCTCAGCGAGAATTAAATCCTGGACCGACGGCCCGAACGGAATGGAGATCGAGCTCAACGGCCCTAAAAACTCGGCGACGCGCCTTCTGATCTATAGCGAGACTGCGCCCTCGAAAGTTATGTCCGTTTCACGCAACCTCGCGATAGGCGGGAAACCGGCGTCCGGCGCTGGCGAAGGCTGGTTTGAAGCGGGCGACAATTTATATGAAATTGATCTCGCCGGCGGCGCTGGCGAAAAGGTAAATATTGAATTCTGATAAAACTTCAAAAATTTAATGTTGTCATCGCGGAGGCGAGTGATTATGGATAAGAAAATCATATATATTTACGTTCTCGACACGCTGGCCGACTGGGAGCCGGGCTTCGCGCTCGCCGAACTTCGCACTGGCCGTTTTTTCAAAAAAGACGCTTCGACGTTTGATGTGAAAACGGTCGCGCTGTCAAAAGACCCGATAACAACGATGGGCGGCCTTCGCGTCCTGCCCGATATAACTGTCGGCGACGTCGCTCTTGAAAACGCCGGCTTGCTGCTGCTGCCGGGCGGCGAAGTCTGGATGGATGCGAGCCATGCGCCGATTCTTCAAATAGCAAACCAGTTTCTCGGCGCCTGCGTTCCCGTCGCGGCGATTTGCGGCGCGACTGTCGCTCTCGCCGGAACAGGCGCGCTCGACAACCGCGACCACACAAGCAACGATCTCGGGTTCCTCAAATCCGTCTGCCCTTCCTACCTTGGAGAAAAACGATACAAAAATGAACCCGCCGTCATCGGCGGCGACCTCATAACCGCCGGCGGCGCCGCGCCGATCGAGTTCGCTTACTGCATTATGAAAAAACTCGATGTTCTCGCTCCGGAAGCGCTCGAAGCCTGGCTGAATCTTTACAAAACGCACGAGGCTAAATACTTCATGCAACTCATTCAGGCATCCGGCTGGACTCCGTCATAAACAGAAATCAACAGTCGGCAAACTGCAGTCAGCATACAGGAAAGCCAAACCGCGAAGTCAATTATTCAGTCGCATTTGCAATCGAACCGGTTTCAATTCGGGTTGGGCGTTATGCCTCATGCATTGTCAAACATTTGTTATGCCATAATTTCTCATATCGCCATAATTTCACATTTCCCCATATTTCTCATTTTGCCACGTCAAACATTTGTTATGACCCCAATTTCTCATTTCACCCCATAATTTCTCATTTTGCCACATCAAACATTTGTTATGCCATAATTTCTCATATCGCCATAATTTCTCATTTTGCCACGTCAAACATTTGTTATGACCCCAATTTCTCATTTCACCCCCAATTTGTCATTTCGAGCGAAGCGAGAAATCCAGATAAAGCTTTCCTTATAGTAGTTTTATTGAAGATTCCTCTCTTCGCTCGGAATAACAATGCAGTTAGGCATTGCAGTTAGGAGCTATGTTATTTCTTCTGTGGAAAGATATCTTTGAGGAGCATCGCAAGATTATTTTTGTCGGATTTCTTATCTGCAATGTCAATCATGGCTTGAAACAGCCGGTCGTCTGGATAGTCAAGAGAAATTCCATTGATATCAAGGAAAACAATAGCGCAAAGTAGGCCGGCGCGCTTGTTGCCGTCTACAAATGGTTGGTTTTCAGCGATGTGGAATGCATAAGCGGCAGCCATTTCGAAAAGGTCGCGTGAAGCCACTCGCCGCCGAATGTCGATTGCGGCATGGCGACAGCGGATTCAAGAAGTCTGATGTCGCGGATTCCCCCTGAACCGCCGAACTGCTCAAACTGCCGCTCGTGGATATCTAAAACATCCTCAATTGATAGAAATTCGGGTTCGAGTTTCATTCAGCGAGTTTACGCAACGTTTTTTCGTGTGTCTTAATCATTTTTTCCGTAGCCTCCGCGACACGCATCTTGTGGCTTTTCCGAACCGGCGTAATATTCAATCCCTTGCCGTCCGTTCTAATGTCGAGTTCCGTTTCCGCATCAATATCGAGTAAATCGAGTATCGGGCGGTCAATGATCAGCGCAAGACTGTTTCCTACAGTTGTAAGTTTCTTTTTCATCGACGCCATCTCCTGCCGTTATGCCATTGTTATAACATTATTATAACCTTAAGAGGGACAATATCCAAGAAAATAGATGAATTATTTATTGTATGCGCCTCATATCTATTTTAAAATTCGGATAAATCGAGACACCAAGAGGCAACCCAAAGGAGGAACAACCATTGGAATGGCGAGTAGTTGCTGACATAGCGATCGGGCTTGCCGCGCCGGCTGGAGCGCTGGCGCTTTTCGCCGCACGGCGCATTGCCTTGCGTGAAGTTCTTTTTGTCGCCCTCGGCATTGTCATCGGCCTGACGTTCGAGCTTTTCATCGGATTCATGCCGGGCTTCATAGTATTCAAAATGAGCTGGCCCCTGCCGATGGTCACCATATTGATAAGCCATTCCCTATGGGACGGCGGTTTGTTCATGGCCGGCTGCGTCATTGCCCGAATCATCCTGCGCAGGCCGCTGAGCGGCGTCTGCGCGGCGTTCGACTGGCGGGAACTCGCCATAATGATCGCCTGGGGCGCGGCGTCAGCGTTCGTCGTGGAACTGATCGGCAACGGCGTCATGTGGGAATACCAGCCTCAGAAATGGAACCCTGTCTGGATCACAATCCGCGGTCAGGGATACACTGCATTCATACAAATCGTCTGGCTGGTCGCGCCGGTTGTGTTTTACCTCGGCTGCCTGCGCATAAGCAAAGCGCTCGGCTATCCGCGCTGAAAGAACATTCAACATCGTTAATGTTAAAACTGATTTATTTTTAGAAAGCAATCTGAGTTCGTTTTAACGTAATAGCCCTTCCAGGGTTCGAGCGAGTCTGTGGATTCAACCGGAACGTAGCTGGTTCCGTTGAATCCGTATATCTTTGAGCCGAGCCAGCCTCCGGAGATCGCTTCGCTGACAGTCATGCTGTTTTTTCCGCACACTGCGCTGACGCTGTTGGCAACCGACAGCGTTTTGTTGAATGGATTGCCAAACGCGGTCCAGCCCTTTTTGAGCGGCACGTTGACGCTCATGAAGGTTCCGTCCGCCGGGATTCCCTTGACCGACACCGTAGCCGCGCCCGCCGAATACATCCAGTAACCGATGCCGTTCTCGAAGTTCACGCCGCCGGTGTCGGTGACTGTGAATATCCTGCCGTCTCTGTACTGGAACAAAGTGAAGTCGGGCAGGCTGCCGCCGAGTTGCTGCGCGGCATCATTTGTAAAAAACAAAACGGGGAATGCGACGAGATTCCAGCCGGCGCTCAGCGTGTGGCTGATGCTCTGCGGCTCGGCGATCCTGACTAACTTGATTTTGAAATTTCTCGACGGCGGGTTGTCCACCGGCGCGGTGTATTCATACTTGAAATTCGCAATCATGTCCACATCGGTTCCAGCCGTCTGGTCGGTGAGCGTCGCCGTGAAAAGCCCCTCATATTTTTTAAGCGTAAGCCAACTGACTGTGATCTTGCCGCCGGTCTTGTTTGCCTCGACCGTAAAGTCCCAGATTTTGCACGCCGTCGCCGTCGGCGGCAGACTCGTACAGCCCGGGTCCGTCCCATCCGGCGTCCTGATATCGATCGCGTAGCGCCCTGAGTCGGCGCCCCAGTCGTCGTGGTTGAAGAAAAGCGAAATATAATTTCCCATCGGCGGCGGCGGCTCATGAACGTCGTAACCGTCGCGGCTTTCGGATACGCCTTTCAGAAGGCCGCCAATATTTCCGAAATCGTAGTTAGCGTCGGTTGTTGCTGCGAGATCGATAAACGGTTCCGGATCGTAACGAAACATCCTCGATGCGGCGGGAGAAATATCCGCGACCGGGCTGAACTGAATCGATACGCCGTCCGCTCCGGAGTATAGAAAATATCCGCGCCACGTTTTCAGGACATTTGTATTGTATTCACCGACCAGCGGCGTCCAGCCGGCGCCGGGCCAATCGAAAGGAGTCCGGTCGATCAGACCGAGATCGGCTGCTTGCGCCACAGTATATACCGCAGCGACCTTTTTCAGGGTGACATAATCCCACGAGATATCCCACGTGAACGGGTTGCCGATCAGATTCCAGCCTTTTTGTAACGCCATTTCGAACGATGACGAAGTGTTCGCCGGCGGCCCGTTAATTTCAACAGTTTCGTTGGCGCCGACGCGCTTAAGCCAAAAGCCCCGCCCCGCCGAAAATGACGTGGGTATTTTATATTTGCGAAGAATCGGGTCGTCGGCCGCTGTCGGGTCCCAGCGGTAGGCCTGACATTTCGACTGGTCGAGTAGTCTGGCGACCGATGGCGCGTCGGGAACCATTGGAATGGTCGCGATCTGCCAATCAGCAGGCGTTGGAAGCGCGTACGACATGTCGCCCGAAACAGTCAGGGTCACCGCAGCCTGCCGGACATTTCCATAGCTGTCGTATGCGGACAATCTGAACGAAATCGCGCCGTTCAAACCTGCCGTGTTGAATGAGCCGATCGTTCCTGAAGCGACTTCGACAGTTGACGAAGCGAACGCGACCCATGAGCCCGGCGAGTTCGCGGGTTTGTATTCCATCGAATAATTCGAGAAATGAGCGTCGGTCGCCCTGCCCGAGAAAACTACCGTTCCCACAACGACCGTTCCGGATGCGGGCGCATTTATCTGCGCGTCCGGCTGAGTGGTGTCGAGTCCGCCGGTTATCGAAACCGACCCTGAATTGCCAGCGGAGTCCTTCGCGACCGCCGTCACCGTATTTTCGCCCTCAGTAAGCGGTATCGTCGCCGAGAACGTTGTGCCGCCGACTGTCGCGTTTACGCCGTTCACCTTGACCGTCGCGCCAACCTCCATAGAGCCGCTCACCAAAATCGACGCGGTTTTAACCTTAAAATTATTCGCTGGCGCCGTTATCGCCACAGCGGGCGGCGTTACATCTATTGTGATGCCGTTCGAATTTGACGCCTCGCCGACCAGTCCCGCAGAATTTCGGGCTTTCACCGTGAAATAATAAGTTATTCCCGCCGTGAGATGCAGGCCCGTCCTCGTCACGCTCGTGTTTGCGCCGGCGCTCGTCCATTTAAGAACATCGGTATCGCCGGGGAACGTCCCGATTGCATACCAATATGCTCTGATGTTCGATGTCGGGTCGACAACAGCCGCCCAGTTGGCGGAAAGAGTCGTTGTGGAGGACGAAAACATTATGTCCGCGCCTGTTCCATCATAAACAAAAGCGGGCGCCGGCGGCTTCTGCGCGTTGACCACATGCAGTCTCGCCGGCATGATATTCTGCTTCGGATTCCCCGAGCAGGACGCATCCAATATGTCGCAGCCGCTGTCATTGAACACTTGAGTTATGAACGATCCTTCAGCCTTTGCGAAATCAATTGAAAACACGGCGCCCGAAGCGAATTCATTTGTAAAACCAACACTATTAAGTAAAACATTCGTATAAACAGGAGGATTGGACATACTTATTTCCGCGGCTTCAATAAAAAAACCATCCACCACGCCGTCCTCGACAAAATTTGCGCATGGGGGACTGAACGCGTCAAAATCAAAAATACTGTTCGGATCGACCGCGCAGACGGGTTTAACGCATTTCGGCAATTCCGTCGTAGTGTCCGTATCGCAATTGTCCGGATTGGACATTTTCATCGAATCGAAATTCCAATAGGACTCGAAACCGAGAACGGGAAACGAACCGCTTGTCTGCTCATAAATATTATCGAGCGTGATGTTTTCGCCGATGCTGAAATACAGATCGGTCACTCCGTCAACCGCATCCCCGTAATAGGCGTCGGCATCCGCGCACGGCAAGCCGGCAAGGGAATAATCGCCGTTTTTCAACAAACACAAATCAGCTCTCGCGGCTTGGGATATTAATAAAAGAATAAGAAAAGAGAGAACAATGTATCTGTTTAGTCTGGTCAAATAACGCCTCAGTGACCTAAATTTATTGCGACAACATCTATCGCGTTTAATAACTCATAGTTTGAAAATGCTTTACATATATTATACCATGCGAAACAAAAATCAAACATAGATTATGTCATAAAAGTAGAAAATAATAATGACGCGACAACCGCTTCGCGCCTTTTCTGTCTTTTGCGTTTCGCTGATCTCTCGTCACCACGCTTCGCGTGGTAATGCAGACAAGACCGTTCAGCCGGCTGCTTTGCGGTCTGCTTTCGGCATATTCTTCTTTATCCGGGCGCCACCCACAACCTGTTGTGGGTGAAGCATTTAAAAGCGCGTAGCGCCTTGGACTGCGGCGAGCGATCGCCGCCTTGTCATGTCACGGATCAGCGAAGTCGGTGTTACATTAATACACATTACCTTAACTCCTAATTTCAGGCCTGACTCCGGCCCCTTAATATGCCTGAGACTCAGATGATTGACTGAGCAAATCCTTTAATCTCTGAAATATGATAACTGATGGGTGCCATGCACAAAGCGTTTTTCTTTGTGCATGAAGAATCAACTTGTAGTTGGATTTCTTCTTTGCAAGCTGTTGTCCACATCAAGAAAGAAGGATATTTGTGATGAAATAGCCTGGGACATGCACAAAGGAAATTGCTTTGTGCATGGCACCCGATTGTCTTGTCTGTTAAAGGCAAAAACAACTTTCTGCCGCGGCTCGACGCCGCTTTGTTATGTCACGGAACAGCGAAGGCATCGTTTCATTAATACAAATTACCGGATTCAAACTCAAAGAAAGAGCGTCATTCCGGTCGGAGAACCGGAATCCAAGTTGACAGGATGTCAGGGGAGATGGACTTACCACCTCTTCCCGCTTCCCGAACTTATCACATTCACCCCTCAGTCAACAACTGTCCTCACCGCTCACTTTCTGGTTTCAACCGAATATTATTCTCATAGCTGAAAGCGCTGGCGCACGTGAAGCCTTGGTTATTTGTGTCTATTTCATCCGATATATTATTTTTTGTTGCCGTTATTATCCTGATTTCTATTTTTCTCATGTACTGCTACGAGTTGCTTGCCAGCTTCTATTTTTTCATCCTTTGTTTTCCCAGTTGCATAGGCATTCTTATACAGCCTTTCAGCTTCATCAAGATTGCCGGCGTCAACTGCAGCCTGCGCGGCAGACATTAACACTGAATATTCCTGAACTGCGGGCGTTTCTGTTGTCGTCTGAACTCCGGATTCCTTTTCGACCTTGTTTATAAATTTCCTTGTTTCCTGTATAAAATATTCACTCTCTTCTTTCCCTGCCAAAATATTATTTAGATAATGAATTGATTTAACTGATTCGCCGTTCTTTATATAACACAAACTCAAGATGAAATTATAATGTGAGGGCAACGAATTTACGTTGTTTTTTTGCACAGCCGTATTCAAGTCATTTTCAGCTTCGTTACACCGACCGGCGCCGGCATAGGCGATTCCCCTGGCTAAGTACATAAACGACATGTCTCTTTTGTTTATGGCGCGTGTAATTTCCTTTTCTGCCTTGTCGTATTTCTCCTGACACATATACATTTTCCCCAACTCAAATTCTACGGCTCCTCCAGTGTCACCAGCAATGTTTGCGTGCTTAAATGCTTCAACTGCTTTATCATAGTAACCCATCTCCTCATAAATCATCCCAAGAGTGAAAGAATTATTCGCGGAATCGAACCCGGAGAATTTTTTGATCAATGATAGTTTCTTTTCTATGTCCTTTTCTCTTGCGTGAGTACTCTGAATATAGCACATGTATTTATCGATATATTTATTATCAAGATTAATTGCATTGAAAAAATAGCCTTTAATCTTGTTCTTTTCGTTTGCTTTAACCTCACTCGCAAGACTGCAAGCTGACGCATAATAGAAAAGTGTTTCCGCATCTGTAGGGACAATAGATAATGACCTCTCAAGATCTTCATATGATTTATCGTATTTCCACGTCTTATAATATGCGATCCCCCTCATCCTGAGAGCCTCCGCGGATGATCCATCCAGCTTTATTGCTTCTGTGAAACTACCTATGGCACATTCATAATCACCTTTTTCTATGCATTTGCGGCCTTGGGTTACAAATTCGACAAAATTAGGATTAGCATTCTCTCCTTGGGCAATTCCACAGCATTCTATTATTAAAATACCCGCCATGACTAAAATAGTAATTATCGGCTTACGTTTCGTGCTCATTTCACTATCCTTTCTGAATTCTGAGGGCGCCATTTTTAATTGTTCTTTTTTATGTTTTGGAATCCCTTTTTATATCTATGCATCGGACATATTTCTTATCTTAGCACATTCTCCCCTTGTCATCAACTGCTCTCCGATTCGCAATTTCTTTTACGATATTTTCCGATTTAAATAAATTGGCAATCGACCAAGCCCTGTGCAAATTGTTTTCGTCGCCACTCGAACGGCGTAGGGGCGGATTTCAAATCCGCCCTTTCTCCTCGCTTCGCCGTTTTGTAAAGCGGCGATCGCTCGAAGGCATCACCCACAACAGGTTGTGGGTGGCACACGAATAAGAAATGAATATGCTGAAAGCAGGCCGCTTCGCGGCAGGCGGCTATTATATTTCGTAAACTTTTCTCAATTTCGAGTATTCGATTATGGCTCTGTCTACGATCTGCGAATACGACATCTCAGGAAGACTTTTCTTTTGGATTTTCTCGAGGTAGTAAATGCCTGTTTTCGAAAGCGTGAAGTTCTTGCGCACTTTGATGTTATCATTCTTTTTCATGCGTTTGCCCCTTTCGATCGATTTTCGCGCGCGCGCACGCGGGCAAAATACTCGTGAATGTCCTCGTGAACGTCTTTTAAGCCCTAATTATACCAGGATATGGCGCTTTTAACATACCTTTCGCGCATGTTTCGGGCGCTGTTACGCACTTTTATTGCGCGCTGAAAACGCGGTTATGCAACTAATAATCGGGATTCGGAGCCGGGTTCGGGTTCGTTTAAATATCGGTTCTTCGCGCAGCGTACCGCAGTCGGAACCGTGGCGGATGCGCAATGACGCAGGTCGCCGAGCAGTTGTGGATCAAGCCGAGATGAGGCGCCGCCTCGATGTAATTGAGCGGGTTGCGGTCGATGAGTTCGAGAAGAAGAGCGCCGAGGAAAAAGTTGTGAGCGACAGCGACGATGCAGCGTTCCGGGCGCGCGGCGAACACGTCGAGGCAGTAACCGGCGCGGCCCTTGAGTTCGGCGACCGGCTCGAAACCCGGAAGTCCGAAAGTCGCCCATGAGTTGAAGGCGACGACCACTCCGACGTTCATAATTACGCCGCGCAGTTCTTTCCCGCCTGGGATTTCATAGAGCGTTCGCGAAAGATTATTTTCATGTTTGAGACTGCCGAGGGTTTTGGTGTCGACATGCACTTCGCGCAGTTCGGGGAGCGTTTCAATGGCGAGGCCGCACTGTTCGGCGAGCGGTTCCGCGGTCATGGTTGAGCGGGCAAGTCCGCTTGAAAAGATCGCGTCCGGCCTGACGCCGCGCGCTGTGAGCCACCGGGCGGCGGATTGAGCCTGTTGCCTGCCGAGATCGGAGAGCGGATTGTCGAGAAAGCCCTCTTCATCAACCGACATTTCGTCGAAAGTGACGCCCGCCACATTGTCCAGCGATTCGCCGTGCCTAAGGATGTAGATTTCAGTCGCCATAAGTCGCCTTTCGCTGCCGATTTAGGGTCCGGCGCTCGCCGGCTAACGCATATTAATATCTTACGGTAATAATTTCGAGCCGCATCAGGCGTCCGATCAATTGCAGAGCGTCGCCGAGGTTATCGTGTATCTTGAACCTGTTTTCGATTCCGAGCATGTTGAAGACGTTGCGGACATTTGTCTGCGGATTGCAGAGTTGTAGAGTTCCGAGTTTCTTTTCGATCATCGAAGCGAGCTTGATGATGAGGCCGATGCCGGCGCTGTCGACGAATTCGATACGGTTGAAGTCGAGAATGAAATGTTTGCAGTTTTTGCCGAGAAGCTCGTCGAACAGCAATTCGAGGTCTGTGTCCTCATGGCGCAGAAGGCTGCCTTCAAGGCGAACTAAAATTACGGGCGGTTCATCAACTCGGGGAAGGTTTTGCTCCATGCGGGGCGGTATCGCGCTCCTTGGTATCCGTCTGCCCGCGGCTCTCGCCGCTCAGGCAATCGTGTGGCGTATTAAGATATATGAGCTCTGTCCGAGGTCCGGTTTTTGTCCCTGACCCACTTGGCTATGTCCGACAGTTTGAAACGCACGTTCCTGCCGTCAATTATCACATGCGGAATCCGGCGATACTGCACCCATTCCACCAGCACGCGTTTCTCAACCTGAAGTATCTTCGCCATTTCATCTGTAGTGAAAAGACGCTCTCTGGGCGGTTCTTTTTTCTTTTTGGCCATTATGTATAGTCACCCCGGCCTTAATATCAATTTACCAAAATCCTCAGCGACAGGTTTGAAGTATTTTAACATTAACAATGAAATAGATCAATCGCGAAGGATTATTTTGGGGCGCTCCGTTTGCGCGGCGCGCCTCAAAACTTCCGCATCTTCATCTCCATCTGCACTATTTCCACTATCTTCGCGATATATTTTCCGATCAGCGGAATGTCCACCATCCGGCCCATCAGAAACAGCAAAAGACCCACCAAAAGCGTCATCCCGATGCTGAAACCGAAACCGCGCGCGACTCCCGCGATAAAATTGTTCCAGATTATCAGCCGCGTGTTTTGCATCATCGAAAGGTAGCCGGTAAGGTTCATCCGCTCAAACATAACCGAGAGCTTGCTGAGATTATTGATCGTTGAAACATCCAGCTTGAACTCGCGCGACGGCTCAGGTATGTGAAACACCTCGGTCCTGCCCGCCTCACCCGAAACGCCTTGATTGATGCCCGATTCGTTTTCAGCCAATTTTGAATGTTCCTTTTCCGCTATTGATCTTTTGTATTATATCAAATACTTGCGCCGCAATAACAGTCGAAACCGAATAATTCACACATTTGAAATAATCCGGATTGATAATATTTTGTCTTCAAAGATAAACAGCGCATTATCTTGTGAATCCAGATTCTGTATTAACATGGACATTTGAGATTATTCATCATCCATATGTTTCCAGAAACGGCCTTCCGGTGGCCGGCTCAGCACCCGAACGATCCTGCGCATCTCCCGCATCGCCTCGCGATTCTCGCGCGTAGGACGCGATATCGAGGCGAAAAGATTCTTCTGCAACTCTTCAAGCCTCTCCAGCATCGCCTCCCGCTCGTGATGAATCGCTTCGAATTCCTTCGTCTTCACTTCGAGCTTCCTCTTCGCCTCGTTCAACTCCGTATTCACATTGCGCAGTATATCGTTCACCGCCGCGGAATCGGCGAGCTGCCTCACCCGGCGCTCGAGCCTGAACGAGTGAGAGCGCGACCGCAGATATATGGCGTTCACCCCGAACAGAACTATAAACCAGACAAAAGCCGCAATTAAATATTTCTTGAATAAACCGCCGAGAAAAGGAACGTCACGCTCCTGAAAAGCTACTGCTATGGACCATCTGTTTCCGCCGAACGCCGCCGGCGAGTATGCGATCAGCCAGCGCGCCATCCCCTTGCCCGACCGCGCGGCAGCCACATATTCGCTCGTTCCGCTTTCTCCGTTTTTCATCTTTTGAATAACTTGCTCGAATTCCGGATTATGCTCGAGGTCGAATGTCTGAACGGCGTTCGCTCCGATATATTCCGCGGATGGATGCGAAATTATGAAACCCTTGCCGTCTATCGCGAAAATAATCGGCCTGCTGTCGGCGCCGGGCGTCTTTTCGTCTTCGCTGAAAAGCCTTTGAAGCGAATAGCTGAGCGACCGCGTGTTGACCATGGCGACCGCGAAAGCCGGACATACAGACTGCCCGCATACGCTCAAACGTTCAGTGCCGGACGCCGCAGCCACCAGCGCCATCGCGTCAATCTGCCCCGCCGGCCCCTTCATAGGCGTAACATCCGTCATGGCTGTTTTCATCTTATCCGCCTGCATCAGCGAATGAATGAAATCTATGTGCTTCGGCGACGGCCCTTCAGCCGACGAAAAATAAGTCCCGGCCGCCGCTTCCAATCCGTTTTTATCGTACACACCTACGCTTTCAACGCCAACGCCCCCATATATCCTCAGATACTTTTTCAGATCCTCTGTATATATTTTTTTTGCTTCCTCGTTCTGCGCCACCGGCCGGGCGACAGATTTCAGCGAGCTTTCAATGCCGTCAAGATAGTCCAGACACTTGAACGACGCCGTCCACGCGGTTTCCTTTTGCCGGTTAAGGTAATAATCGACCAAACGATGCTTTTGAGCAACGTAAAGGGCGTGGATTCCAAGCGCCCCGATTATGAAGACAGCCATGGAAACAAGGCCCCAGCGGGCCGCGGTTTTTTGAATCGGCGTCGGTTCGTGCGGCATCAGTCAACCTTTTCCCAGGCTCTTTCGATTACGAGGCGGCGGGCGGTTTCCGCGTCGCCCGGAGCAAGCTCTCCGGCGACGATCAGATCTTTCAAATAATTTATAGCGCGGCCCACATCGCGTCCTCCGCCGGTCGCGCCCGCCGAAATGCCGAACAGCTTCATCACTTCGTGTCCGTCGATCGGAGAGCGGGGGTTCAACACAACTTCACGATCGAAACCGGCCACTCGACTTAAAAAATCGTCTATCCTCGCCTCCGCGGCCGCCCGCTTCTCCGGCAGCGATGTCGTCAGGTCCGCCCGCGACAGCGCGAGTATCTCCGAATACCGGCCGCCCAGATCGTTCAGCGCCCGGCGCACCGCCGAATCAGTCCACTCAGGCAAGTACGAACTCAGCCGGTGATGTTTCAGCGTGAGGTCGGCCGCCCGCTCCGTATCCTCATTGCTGAATCTTAACCGCTTGCAGACATCCGCCGCAACTTCGGAGCCGATATTTTCGTGCCGGTGAAACGTGTAACCGCCGGGTTCGAGCCGCCTCGCGGCCGGTTTTCCTACATCATGAAGCAATGCCGCCAACAGAAACGGCGCCTCTCGCGGCCCTAACTCGGACGCCCGGTCGAGCGTATTCATAGTATGCGCGAAAACATCCTTGTGATGAGTTCCCGGTTCCGGTTCGAGCGCCGCGAGCGCCGCGACTTCCGGCAGCCAGTATTCGAGCAGCCCCCATTCGCGCATCAGCAGAAATCCGCGCGATGGCTGATCGAGCAAAAGCATTTTCACAATTTCCTCGCGGACACGCTCAAGCGCGACAAGCGGGAGCCGTTTCGATTCCGCCAATATCTTTTTAACCGCGATCGGAATCTCAGGATCAGGTTCGAGCCTGAACTGCGTAATAAAACGGACCGCGCGAAGTATGCGCAGCGGGTCGTCCTCGAAAGTGGCCGGCGCAGCGCGCGGCGTGCGCAGCAGTTTGCGGTTAAGATCCTCAACGCCTCCGCAAGGATCGTAAATCTCGCCGAACCTGTCCGGCGCAATGTCCATAGCGATCGCGTTTATCGTGAAATCACGGCTTGCGAGGTCTTCGTCGAGCGTAACCGATGCGTCCTGGCCGGGCGACGCCTCAATCTCCGGAGCCGCAACCCGCCTGAACGGCGTTATCTCGACCTCGACGCCGTTCTTTAAAAGAACTCCCTGAGTGCCATAACCTTTCGCGGGCGACTTGTCATACACTCCTTTTGACGCCGGGCGCACAATCTTTCTAATCTGAGCCGGATCAGCAGAAGTTGCGAAATCAAGATCATTGAGCTCTATATTCAAGTTTAAGTCCCTAATAGCTCCGCCAATCAGGTAAATACGCTTGTTATCTTTAATAAACAAATCTCCAAGCTGTAATAGCGTGTTTTTGAGACTTTGCGCGATTATTATACCCATTATGTTATATTAACGCCGTTTTCTTAGTTATTTGACAAAATACGCGCATCATGACAATACTTTCGCCGGAATTGCCGACATTGAGCCGCGCAACAAAAAAATTATTAAATATCGTTGTAAATACAGAGATATTAGAGTAACATTCCATGCAGAGGATTTTAACTTATAGCCGCGCGGAGCACAATACGGCGAAATTTATAATAATTATTTTCGTGATTGTTAAGATTTTGAAAATCGCGCCGATAATATAAGTGTCAAATAACGAAAGGGTTGAGCAAAATGGAAGTCCCATTCATACCACAAAACTCGCCGCAGAAGCTGGACAGCGCGAAGACTCAAGCTGTCGGAACGCGCAAAGTTGCAAACGCTTACAGCGCCGCAAAAGCAAGCGCGACAGATGAGATACAGATATCTTCGAAGTCCAAGCTGATGCAGAAACTGCGCGCTTCATACGCTGAGCTTGATAAGGCCGATGGATCGAAAGCTCCCGAACTGAAGAAGATCTCAATCGACGATAAATTGGTCAAAATGAGTTCCGAGGAAATCGTTCACGGAATACTCAAAGGCACAATTTTCGAGACCATCTGAAATTAATCGACTCGAAACGGAATAAACAAAACCCCCGGCAACGGGGGTTTTTTATTTCCAGCCGGATCCAGCCGCATGATACCCCTTTTAGCGCCTAATATTACATTACATTTCCTATATTGAATTTTCATTCTCACAACGTTATACTTTTCGTGCCTAAAAAACGAGCGCATGAGACGGCCGGTCTGCCTGCGCGGATTGTTCAAAGAACAACTATGGTTTGCCGATGAGAGAAACGCATTTCAACAGTAAATTCCGGCATACACACAAATCGCATTCGCCTTTCTTATTCATTAAAGATTATTCAAAAGAAAAAAACGGACGCCGGACCAAGACGCTGCCTTAAAGGGGTTGGCAGCCGTCCCGGAGCGCCGAAAAATAACACGATCAAAAAGATTGTGAAAAAAACGACAAAATATTAAAAGGAGACTGCAACTATGAGCACAGCGCCAGACCAAGGGACGCAGGCGGCAGCCGGCCACGCATGCCAGGGCATGGGTGTCGGACAGGACAACAACGTGATTCTCCAAAAGGCTGAAATAGCGCCGACGATTTTCTTTTTCGAGATTAAGACGCCGATGATCGCCAAGATGGCGAAGGCCGGCCAGTTCGTTGTTTTCCGCACGGACGAGTATTCCGAGCGAATTCCGCTTACGATCGCGGACTTCGACCGCGAAAAAGGCACGCTCACGATCATCGTTCAGGTGGTCGGCGCCTCGACCCGCAAGATGGCTCGCCTCAACGTCGGCGACAGCTTCAAAGACATCATCGGGCCGCTCGGCAAGGAAAGCCATATCGAGAAATTCGGAACGGTGGTCTGCATCGGCGGCGGCGTCGGCGTGGCCCCGGTGTTCCCGATAGCCCGCGAGCTTCACAACGCCGGCAACAAGGTCATCTCCATTATCGGCGCCCGCAGCAAGGACCTCCTCATCTGGGAAGATAAAATGAAGGATGTCAGCGACGAACTCCTCGTCACTACAGACGACGGCTCATACGGACGCCACGGCTTCGTCACCGACGAACTCAAGCGCCTCTCAGACGAAGGCGTAAAGATCGATCTCGTTATCGCCATCGGTCCGGTCGTCATGATGAACGCCGTCACAAAGCTCACAAAACAGCTCGACCTCAAAACTGTCGTCAGCCTTAACTCGATCATGGTCGACGGCACCGGCATGTGCGGCGGCTGCAGAATCACTTACGACGGCAAGACGATGTTCGTCTGCGTCGACGGCCCGGAATTCGACGCCCATAAAGTCGATTTCAAAGGCCTGATGGACCGCCAGAAAATGTATATTCCGGAAGAAAAGTTCGCCATGGATAAACGCGGCGAAGCTGAGAAAATCGAAGACGAACTGAAGAATCCGAAAAAGGGCCGCGCCCCGATGCCGACGCAGGACGCGAAAGCGCGCGTTAAAAACTTCAACGAAGTCGCTCTCGGCTACGACGAAAACATGGCCTACGGCGAAGCGATGCGCTGCCTGCAGTGCAAGAAAAAACCCTGCTCCGAAGGCTGCCCCGTCAACATCGACATCCCCGCCTTCATAGGGAAAATCAAACAAAAAGATTTCATGGGCGCCGTCGCCAGCATCAAGCTGGAAAACAGCCTTCCGGCGATCTGCGGCCGCGTCTGCCCGCAGGAAACTCAGTGCGAACAACTTTGCGTTCTCGGCAAAAAGGGCGAGCCGGTCGCCATCGGTCGCCTCGAACGCTTCGTGGCCGACTACGAGGCCGCTCAGGGCGAAGCGCCTCTGCCCGAAATTAAAGCCGCTACCGGCAAAAAAGTCGCCATCATCGGCGCCGGTCCCGCCGGCCTTTCATGCGCCGCCGACCTCCGCAAACTCGGACACGAAGTCCATATCTTCGAAGCGCTCCACAAAGGCGGCGGCGTTCTCGTCTATGGAATCCCCGAATTCAGACTTCCGAAAGATATCGTCCAGCGCGAACTGGATTACCTCAAAAAGCTCGGCGTTCAGATTCACGAATCGTTTGTCGCCGGCAAAACCCGCACGGTCGATCAGATGATGACGGAAGACGGCTTCAACGCCGTGTTCATCGGCACCGGCGCCGGCTTGCCCTACTTCATGGACATCCCGGGTGAAAACCTGAACGGCGTCTACTCGGCGAACGAGTTCCTTACGCGCACGAACCTGATGAAGGCATACAAATTCCCGGAATACGACACCCCAATCCGCACAGGCAAAAACGTCGCGGTCGTCGGCGGCGGCAACGTCGCTATGGACTCAGCGCGGTCTGCTAAACGCCTCGGCGCCGAAAATGTCTACCTCGTCTACAGGCGCTCCCGCGAGGAGATGCCGGCCCGCCTCGAAGAAGCCGAACACGCGGAGGAAGAAGGAATTGAATTCAATTTGCTGACGAACCCGATCGCGATCCACGGGGACGACAAAGGCTGGGTCAAAAGCATCGAATGTGTGAAACAGCAACTCGGCGAGCCGGACGCGTCGGGCCGCAGACGGCCTGTGCCGATCGAAGGCTCCAACTATAACATCGAAGTCGACACGGTTGTCATGGCGATCGGACAGGGCCCGAACCCGCTGCTGCTCTCGACCATGCCGGACTTGAAACTGAACAAACGCGGCAACGTCGACGCGAATAACGAATCAGGCCAGACGTCGATCACCGGCGTTTTCGCCGGCGGCGACATCGTCACCGGCGCGGCGACGGTCATCTCCGCCATGGGCGCCGGCAAACGCGCTGCGGCCGCTATCAACACCTATCTCGAAAACCTTCCCGCGAAGGCGTAATTGTTTTATCAACAATATGCTGTCAAAAGGGGCGTGGTGAATTCCATGCCCCTTTTTTATTTCCTGAATTTATCGTCTGTTGTTGCCATGTCTATAACAGTATTGTTATTATTACTTTAGAAAACATGGACAGGGATATTTACACTGCCTGTCCCGTTTTTCCAGAGCCGGAAAAAACCAAATCCGCCATTAGGATTTGGGCGCAATGGCTCAGAGCGGATGAGATGCGAGACAGCAAGCGAGTTTTTTGTAGGGGCATAGCATGCTATGCACGTCATTGCATCTTATACACAAACGAAATGAGGCTTAATATCATGAAACGAATTATCCTGACAACGCTTCTTGTTTGCATCACTGCTTGCGCCGCTTTCGCAGCTCCGAAAGCGCCGGCCAAAAAGCAACTCTCGGATAAGGACAAGGCCGCCGCCGTCGTCCAGGCATTCCTCGAAAAAATGGACGCCGCCAAATATGAAGAAGCTTACGCATTGATGGATTTCGACGCGCTGCTTCTCGACCAGACAAAAAAAGATCCGTCCAAACTGCCTCAGGACCAGAAGGATATGCAGATCAAATCGTACAAGACCCTCGCGAAGAACATGTTCCTGTCTGAGAAGAAGCAGACTAAGTTCAGGAACTTCAGCATTGGCGAATTCAAGAAAACCGGCGACAAAGCGACACTCGAACTGATCAACACGCCGCCCAAGGGAACTCCGGGCGCGCCGACCGTAAAGCTTTTCAAACTGATCACCGCTAAAGGCGAATGGAAGATTTACGGAAACGTTCCGCAGACTGCAAAATAAAACTTCGAATATCTCAATAGATATAGGAGTAAAACAAAAAACGCGTCATTGCGAGGAAGCGGTTTTTTGCTGACGAAGCAATCCCGATCTCAATTCGCAACACCATAAAACCATGAAACAGCTTCTCCGGATAATACTCGTCGCAAGCGTAATCACCCTTTGCGTCACCTATTTCATTAAGGACAAATATCCCGATTCTTCAACGATGCTGCCTGAGATGCAGTACGAGCCCGTTCAAACGCCGTTGAACATGGCGCCTTTTTTAGCCGGCGCGAAAGATTCCGTGTTTACCGTCACGCCGCTGTTCGAATACGATCTTTACGGAATGGTAGTCACATATCACCGCAGCACCGACCTCTCGGACACCGCGCACGCAAGATGGGGCGACAAACTCAACATCGAGGATATATGCGTCCTCTGGGGGTCGAACCTGCTCGGCAACATGTACAAGAATATTGAGTTCACGAGCGGCAACTGGACCTGCTTCTTCCGTACGAAAGATCAGAACACGTGGGAAACATTCAATCAGTCCGCCATCTCAAACAGCCACCTTCTCGCCGAAAACAAACAACTCATTAAAGCCATTCGCGGCACACACCGCGGCGACCAGATACACATCAAAGGCTACCTCGTAAATTACACAAACGTCAAAGGTTTCTATCGGAACACGAGCACAACAAGACAGGACGTCGGCCAGGGCGCCTGCGAAATCGTCTATGTCACCGATTATAAAATACTGAAACGAGGCAGCCCGCTCTTTTACCCGTTGTTCACGCTTTCCAAATACCTCATAGCCCTCTCCGCCGCCTTGCTCATCGCCATATTCATACTGGAAACAAAATCATCCCGCGAAATTTCTTAAGAATTTTCCATAAACTTCATCAATTTCTCGTTACCACGCTTCGCGTGGTAATGCAGACAAGACCGTTCAGCCGGCTGCTTTGCGGTCTGCTTTACGACCTGTTTTTCAGCCTATTCATATTTTTATCCGGGCTTCACCCACAACCTGTTGTGGGTGAAGCTTGCGAGCGATCGCCGCCTTGCATTACGGCGAAGCCGTCAGGCGCGTGCATGAGGAGAATGATCCTTCATAATTCGATATTCCTTGTTCGATATTCGATATTCTATTATATGAATATATCTCGTTACCACGCTTCGCGTGGTAATGCAGACAAGACCGTTCAGCCGGCTGCTTTGCGGTCTGCTTTACGACCTGTTTTTCAGCCTATTCATATTTTTATCCGGGCGCCACCCACAACCTGT